>WPCG01162149.1_pt1 | contig 37611 bp, 33 predicted proteins | sample 5403311 | NCBI WGS metagenome assembly WPCG01 (sample SAMN12869467, study PRJNA574797) | sludge metagenome | isolation source: wastewater treatment of Control | place: China:Beijing | collected 2019-05-17
TCTTCCGGAAGTCAATTTGAAAGCGCGCTTGAGGAGCTTTTGAACATGGGCAGGATTTTTTCGTGGAACGGGGTGCAATGAAATAAGGAAGCCCTGATTAAAGGGCTTTTCCTTTTCAATGAGCTCGGTTGCATCAAGTCCCAGCGAGATCGACTCAGCCGTATTCAGAGGTTCCATAGGTTTGCTTCTTCAGGATGCCGTTCTTTGCTCGGTTGCTTCGCTGATTTCGAAAGTGCTTCCGTACACTATGCTTTGGGCGTCCGTGACTCGGCAGGGTTTCTTTAGAAAGGCATGAAGTTGTGTATTGTAATACCATAAGGACTTCGTTGAGCAAAGAATGGTTTTCTCAACGCATAACTGACCGCCATGGGCATTCGAATTTTGATCGCCTCTGCCATTTCTTCCGCGGTTGTTCTTTTGAGTAGTATTTCTCCTTTCTCCCCTCCTTCAGCGTTTCATTCAGTCTGTAGTTTTCCCATGAGCACTCGAGGATGAATACCTTGTGGGTCAGGCGTTCGAGCGGGGCCGTCGTCGTATTGGCGTCGCCGAAGACCTCCGACCAGCTGCCGAATCCAAGATTCGTCGTCACGATGACCGATCCGCGCTCGTGCCGTTCCGCGAAGACCTGGAACAGCAGTTCTCCTCCTTCTTCGAAAAAGAGACGTATCCCTCCTCCAGGAGAAACACTTCGGAGCTCGATCCTCGTTCCACTGCCTGGCGAAGGCGTTCCTCAAGGTGCCGTGCGGCATTGCCGAGGGTGAGACTCTTCAGGTTTTCGTGCAGCTGCAGGAGGCGGGCGGTATTCATTGGTTGGCTCTTGGGACGGAACAGGCCGATACGTCCGCTGCGGGAAGAACGGTCCATCGCTCGGACTCGAGAGGAATGATCGTTTCTTCCCGCCTTTCGGCCGACTCAAGGATGTGGGGGATTCCGGCGACGTTACTCAGTCCGATTTTCAGGGCCTGCTCCGCCGCTTCTTCCGCCCTCTTTTGTCCGTATGTCCTGACGAGAAGGAGGACATCGATGAATTCCTTGATTCCCCGATTCTCTCCCTGCCGCTCGCAGAAGCGTTCCAGCAGGGTGTTCAGAGCCGCTCCATGTCTTTCCCCATTCCGAAAGGGGGCGAGCGTCCCGGAAGGCTCCGGGGCGTTCCCGGAGAAGCTCGAGCTAGTGGTCCGCATCGAGGACCCAGTGATTGTTTCCGAACGTTCTTCCGTGAACGGCGATCCGCTTCTCTCCGCTGTAGACCGACACCCGAGGCACGAAGGCTTCGCTGTTCTTCAACTCCGGACTCCTCTTCACCGAAGGCACATAGCGGCGTACCGTCGTTTCGCCTCCCGAAAAGTTGTACTCCTTCACCAGCCCGCCGTATACCCGTTTTGCCGTATGGCGCTGGTTCCTCGGGTTTTCAAGGTCCTCTTCCAGCCACTTGTAGATGATCTCGTGATGGGGGGTCCGAGCACCGGGAAAGGTTGCGTCTTCCTCGGGGAGTATCTGTCAATTCCCCCCGAAGGACTTTTTCACGGTGTTTTTCGAATGTCCGGTTTCCCTGGCTATTTCGCTCACGTTCTTGGCGTACGCTCGTTGCGCGGTTTGCATGTATTCGTATTGATCAACCCTGAGGATACTTTCCCTCCGGCTTCGTCGTCATGGTGTTCGTTCACGACGGCGAAGGCGCGGTCAGGTGGTCAATTTTCGGCTGTCGTTCGTTCAAAAAAAGTGGTCAGGTGAAGAGTGTCAAAATCACTGCAGTATCGATCTCACTGGCAATACACAAGAGAATGATCATGACGTTTCACAACAGAAGAGAGACCGTCAAAGTTAAGGTCAGTATAGGACAGCCCCTTTGTACTCGGTAATCTGATCCAACTGTTGTGTTGAGGTGGTATCGGGGATTTTCTTCGGAAGAAAACAGAACGACTGGATCTCTGATTTCACGTAGCTTCACCTGGTCGAGTGTTTTTGTGCAGTCTATTCTTCTGTGGAGAGGGGAATTTCTCACAGGTAAAAAGAAAAAGGTTGCAAAAAAGCATGTCAACCGGTATTATATTCGGGTGACATAGACAGGGGGAGTGGTGCATGAAGTACAAAGGGTGGATTCTTGCCGGTTTTTTTGCCGGTCTTACTGTTGTCGGGACGTTTCTTCGTATTCCGTTTCCGTTTGTTCCGCTGACGCTTCAGGTGTTGATCGTTCTTCTCGCCGGGTTTATGCTTGGCCCGAAATATGGAATGCTTTCGCAAGTTCTCTATCTGATTCTCGGTCTTGCCGGACTCCCTGTTTTCAGCAGTGGTGGAGGGCTCGGCTCCGTCTTCTCTCCCACGTTTGGCTACCTTCTCTCCTACCCGGCGACAGCTTGGATCGTTGGTCGGATTTCAATGAAGGAAGACGGAGGCGTGCTCCGTTTCGCTTTGGCTGCATGTGCGGGCATAACGATGATCCATCTTCTTGGCGCCTCGGTGCTCTATCTCAATCTTAACTACCTGGCCGGAAAGAACCTCGGTGTGTATCAGGTACTGAAGATCGGCGTTCTGCCTTTTTTGCTTCCTGATCTTCTCAAGGGAGGCGTGGCCGCTCTTGTGGCCTTAAAGACCCGTCCGCTTCTGGGTTTGAGCGGAGCTGATCTTCGAAGGACGTCGTTTCACGGAAAGCTTACAAGAGAAAAGCCGTAACGCGTCGATTTTTCCGCGACACCCGAATTAAAACCGCCGTCAGGGAGAGAATGTCATCTCAACCCGGCGGCGGTTTTTTTCTTATTTTCGGGAGCTCTATCGGTTCTCTCGTTGTGGAAAGAGAAGTTGCTTCTTGTTGTGATACCGAAGAGGCGTGCAGGTGAAAAATTTACGCAATGATGTGTATGAAGAAGCTGACTAAAGCTGATCTTTATGTGGTTGCTCCGACTTCTTGTTCGATATGTACGCTTCGACGCGTCCTATATAGTCCTTTACGCGAAACTTTCTTGCCGCCCCCTTGTCGTTCATATAGCGGACCATCCCGAAAACCGGGCGTTTCGCCCAGGGTCTGTCATGAAGACCGCCGATCGCCCATGAAACGCCCGCTATACCGTTCGGGTCGCGTCCATCCAACTCGTACCGGTCGTTGAGAGTGAGCGCGCGTTCGAATGCTTCTTCCGGTGTCTCGGTCCATTCGAGGATTTTCTTCGCCCAATACATCCTCATCCATCCGTGCATCTTTCCCTTCCACATCATCTCTTTTTGCGCAGCATTCCATAGAGGGTCGGCGGTTCGGGCTTCTTCAAGCTCCTTCAGACTGTAGACTCTCGGTCTGGGGTCGCCGGCGTGAGCGGCAAGCGTCTTCCGGGACCACTCGGGAAGCCCTTCGTACGTTCCGGCCATCGGCTCATAAAGGCAAAAGTTATCCGCCAGCTCACGGCGCACGATAAGTTCATCGAGAAAAGCGTCCCTTGCGGAGGTGGGCGGCGTTTTCATTGTCTCCAGCGCGACGCGTTGCGGAGAGAGTTGGCCGAAGTGCAACCACGGGGAAAGGTCCGAGACCGCGCACAGCGCTGGATTGTTCCTTTGAATGTCGTACTTCTGAAGTTTTTCGGACAGGAATCGTCGCATGGCGTCTCTGGCGGCGGAAGACCCTGGCGAGTGGCGCGGTGTTTGCGTTTCCGCAGTGTTCGGTATGAATCGTGCGGCCGCCTCATCGAGAGCGAGGAACGACGGAGTATCGATACCTTCCGCCGGAGGAAGCTCCGGGAACGCGGGATATTCCTCAAGGTAAGAGTCGAGAAGAGGGCGGACCTTTTTTCGGAACGTCGCGGCGCTGTACTCCTTTTTCGGCGAGGCGTTCCACGCCGGAATCACGTTATGTCCGTCGACCTCGTAGACAGGGGAGGACACTCTTTCGAGGAATTCGCTTCTCCACGGGCGTTTGTGAGGGTAGGGATCGAAATCGACCACGACAAGCGCCGCATCGAGTTCCGCAGCGAGTGAACCGACCGTTATCCCAGGCTCGCCGTATAGTATTTTAATTATAGTGTTATGTTTGCGCATCTGACGGGATGTTTCTTTCAAGCCTTTGATAAGGAAGGAGTAGTGGTTTTCCTGAGCGTAAGCGAAAGAAGGAGCAAAGCAGAAAAGGCAGACGAGAGGGCGGTGAAGAGAGGAGGCCGCGTGCGCTGCTGCAAGGAGAGGCCAGTTGTCTTCCGCTCGTTGTTCGCGACTCATCCAATAGAGTACAGGACCTCCGCCGTGTTTTCCGTTGCAAAGCAGCCGTGTTCTTCGAAGAAAGGGTGCGGAGAACTGAAAGAGCATACCCTGTCTCTCCTTTCGCGTGTATTTCCCGGGAAATAAAAAGAGGAGGCGCGGGCGTGGTTCTTCGCTGCGGCCTCCTCTTTTTTCATTGTGTTTCTCAGGCTATTTCCACCATGGTCACTTCGAAAGTGAGCTCTTCCCCTGCGAGGCGGTGATTTCCGTCCAGTGTGACGCCTTCCTCGTCCATCTCGGCGATAAAGACATTGAGTGCGCCTCCGTCATCAGTGGCTACTCTGAGGGGGTCGCCGACGGATGGGGTGTATCCTTCCGGAAGGACTTCACGCGAGACTCTGAAGAGCATGTCGTCTCTCTTTTCGCCGTAGGCTTCCTCGGGGGGCAGTGTGATGGTTTTTTTCTCTCCTGCGGTCATGCCTTCAACACCCTTGTCGAAACCGGGAATCATCTGCCCTGCGCCGACGGTGAACTCCAAGGGGGCGCGTCCTTCGGATGAGTCGAAGACGTCTCCGTTTTTCAGAGTGCCCGTATAGTGGACTTTAACTTTTGAACCCTTCTTCGCTATCATTCGTTTCTCCTTTCCCCGGCCGGAACCGGAAGCGCGCACTTTCCGGATGAAGAGGCCCGATGCGCTCTCTTACTCCAGTCTATTTCATCCGGAGAAAAAAATCCACCGCCCAAGTAGAGAAAAGATACTCTGGAAAGAGTCCGATTATGAGGTAGAATACGAATATGGCGGCAGATCTTTTCCGGGGGGTGGACGAGAGATGGATATCGGCAGGGACGATTTGAGAAGCGCGGCGAAGAAGGGGATTCTTTCCGAAGAGCAGGCGGAGTCCCTATGGAATTTTCTTTCCGAGGAGATGCGCGAGGTTCCCTCCTTCCGCATGGCGCATATCCTCTACTATCTTGGAGGACTGATCGCGATCGGCGCGATGACGCTCTTCATGACGCAGGGGTGGGAGCTTTTCGGGGGATGGGGCATTTTTGCTATCTCGCTTGCCTATGCGCTTGCAGGGCTCTTCTTTCTGGCGTATTTTATGAAAAAACCGGGGCTCTCCATTCCCGCGGGTATTCTCGGTGCATTCGTAGTGGCCTTGGTCCCGCTTGCGATCTACGGCCTTCAAAACGCGCTCGGCTATTGGGATGGGGACAGAATCTATCGGGAGTATCATGTGTACATCGACTGGCGCTGGCTATCGATGGAACTTGCGACCTTGGCGGTCGCAGTCGCTCTTTTATGGCGCTGGAAACTGCCCTTCATGGTGATGCCGGTGGCCGTGACGCTCTGGTACATGAGCATGGACCTGGCCCCCTTCCTCTTCCACAATGAAGATCTTACATGGGAATTGCGGCGGACGGTTTCCCTCTGGTTCGGGCTTGCAGTCCTCTTCCTTTCCGTTTTCGTCGATTTTCGTACGCGTTCGCGGAAGGATTTCGCCTTTTGGCTCTACCTGTGCGGTCTCGCCGCTTTCTGGGGCGGACTCTCTCTCATGGACTCCGATAGCGAGCTGGGGAAGTTTCTCTACTTCTGCATCAACATTTGTCTTATAGCCATAGGAGCCATTCTCTCCCGAAGAGCCTTCGCCGTCTTCGGCGGGTTCGGAGCCGCGGGGTATATCGGACATTTAACATGGAGAGTGTTCAGCGACAGCACAGTCTTTCCGTTTGTTCTTTCGTTTGCCGGTTTTTTTGTCATCTGGCTCGGAATACGCTGGCAGAAGAAGGAAAAACAGATTACGGCGTTTTTACGCTCCTTTCTCTCCCCCGAACTGCGGAATTTCCTTGAGAGAAATGATTGACTCCCATCCGAGCGACTGACGATTCGGAGATGCGTCGTCCGCGAAGAGATCCGTGGATATCCAGAGAAGGGCCTTAATCGAAGAGGTCCTGTTGAAAAGAGGGAAAAAACGTGGAGTTTATTGTCTTTCTTGTGATCGCCGCACTTCTGGTTCGCTTTATCAAATTCTACTTCGGAGTTCCGAAACGCACCGAGACTCTGGTCCTTTCGGGTGAAGCGGAGAATTTTCGAAGCGGCTCGAAAACCGCGTCGTATCAGTGGCTCGAGCCTGGGCAATCATTTATCTGCAGAGGCTATTCCGTCGAGGACGGGATGGTGTACGTAGGCGAAAGAATGCGTGATTTCACCGGCGCGAACGAAGGCTGCCTCATCAATCCGGATCTGGAGGTTGCTCCGGAGGGGACGCCCTCGTCGCCGGTGAAGGAGATTCAGCCCCGCTACGAGACGATGAGCCCGGAGCAGCGCGGAGCCTATCTGCGTTGGCTCGGAGAAGGGCGTTTCGGTCGTGCGGACCCCGCATGGCCGTTTCTCTTCCTTTACGGTATCGAACGCCGGCTCTTTGTGGACGGACCGAGAGGGTACGTCTCCCACCAGGAGCGCAACGAGCTTGTCTCGGAAGTGCGGCGTTTGCTGCATGTCTACGGCGAACATCGTTCATTCCGCGGGTACTGCAATAATCTCCTTGCAACGGAATGGGTCCTCAAGGGCGATTACGCCGAAATCCCCGAATGGGTGGATTTCACCGATCGCTTCTGTGCCGAGACGTTCAACGCGATCATCTCGCTCTATGTTTCCCGGGATCAACCGATCCCCGGCGAAGTGGCTCTTCAGTGGCTTTTTCTGCACCCTGAACTTATTCCCGGTACGCTTTCGCGCCGCGAACCGGAGAAGTTTGAACGTCTTTTCCTCGCAGGGTACAAGGAGAAATTCGGCGACGGTATCCTTATACATAAGAACCGTTCGCCTTTGAATCTCATTTATAAAGGAGCGAATCCTTCGCTGGGGAACGGCGTAAAGTTGCCTGTCCAAGCGCTCCCGGACCCGTTTCTGCTGGCGACGCCCATTAAAAAACTCACCGTTCTTGCCGAAGAGTGCATTACGGCGATGGAGAGCGATGAAACTCTCGAATTCAAGGGGCGGGTGTTCGACACCGACGACATAGATCCCCTTGAATCTCTGGACGACGTCCACAGCGAATTCATGGCGCGCCTGGCGACGAAAATGCTCTGGCCCCGAGCGGATGTCCTTGCTGTCTGCGGCGCTCTTTCCATTGCGCCGGAGCCGTCCTTCGAGCTGCTGAACGCGTGGGGGCGCGTGGCCGGAGGACTGCCCCTGATCGACGACGGGGATCCGCTCTTCGTGGATATCCCTTTGTTGCAGGAGATGCTGCTTCGGGAGAATACCGACGCGCAGTAGCGCGCGGCACGCTTCAAGAAAGGGTGATCTTTCCGTGCCTCTTGTGTCGAGTTTTCTTCCGGTCGCCCGAACGGATGCCGTGATCTGCATCCTCGGCAGCATGCCCGGAAGAGCGTCGCTTGAAGCGGCCCAGTACTATGCGCACCCTCGAAATTCCTTTTGGCCTCTTCTCGAGTCCGTGCTGGGGATTCCGCGCTCTCTTCCATATCCTCGGAGGCTGGAGCTGCTGAAAGAACAGGGCGCCGCGCTCTGGGACGTCCTGGGAACGTGCGCTCGCAAAGGGAGCCTTGATTCGTGTATCGAACCATCCAGTATCGTCCCCAACGATTTTGCGGCTTTTTTCTCCATGCATCCATTTATAGGAACAATTTTCTTCAACGGTGCAAAAGCTGAGTCGATCTACCGCAGAGAGGTCCTCCCGACCCTCTCTGAACCGGCGCGCTCCTTAACGCTCGTCCGGCTTCCGTCCACCAGCCCGGCGCATGCGGGAATGACCTTCGAGGAGAAGAGGAAAGCGTGGGGGCGCATCGGAAGAGCACTTGAAGAAAACGCCGGGCAAGGGTACTATGAGAGACGGAGCGATTGTCGAAGAGAGTGAGTGTTTCAGTTTTCCATCGGCGCCTTCGGCGCAGCCGGGGGTATTCGGGTAAGAAGAGACAAAAACAAAAAGGAGGTTGTGCAATGGATATCAGTACTTTGCGGTGGTTTTTTTTCTGGTGCGCCATTTTGAACGCTCTTATTCTGGGAGGTTGTACTCTGGCGATCGCTCTTGCCGGCGACCGGATTTATCACTTTCATCGAAAGTGGTTCGCTCTGGACAGGGAGGCTTTTTACACCGTCGTTTATTTTTTCTTGGGGCTCTATAAGATTCTGATTCTGGTCTTCGGTTTTGTCCCCTGGCTTGCGCTTCTGATCGCGGGCTGATCGCGGGAGGAGGCGCACCGGAGATGGTCGGAGACGATCCGTCCGGTGCGCCTCCTTGTTCTCCGTGCATACTCTTCCGTTCGGCGACGTTGCAAGAAAGACGCCTCGTTCGCCGCTTCCGTTTCTTACTCTCCAAACACTTCCCGCCACTTCCAGCAGAAGCAGGATGTTCAGTAAGCGCCCATGGAGATCGAAAACATGCCTGAGCCCGGGAGGAAGGTCGTCGACGGTATTCGAGAAGTCTGAAGATACCGCCTGCTCTCATGGTTTATAATGCTTTTCATGGTTTGAAACCAGTTGTTCAGGAAGGGAGGTTGCGCAACATGGAAAATGATCCGGGGAGAAGGAAGCACCTGCTCCTCGTAGGCGCCGGACACGCGCACCTGTTCAGCCTGGCGCGCATCGGACACTTTCTCCGCAGCGGAATCGATGTAACCGTAATCTCTTCGGCCCCCCTCCGATATTTCGGGACGGGGCCGGATGTACTCGGCGACGCCGACGGAATGAAGGAGTTGACCGTGGATGTACGCGCACTTGTCGAGAGCGGAGGAGGGCGTTTCCTGGAGGGGAAGGTCGCTTCCGTACACCCGCAGGAGCATTGTGTTCGGACGGAGAGCGGGGAAGAGCTTTTTTTCGACGCGCTTTCTTTAAATATCGGCAGCGAGATCCCGGCCGCTCTCCTCGGGAACTCGCAGGGGCGCGTTTTTGCCGTCAGGTCCATATCCTCCCTCCTTGAGCTGCGAAGACGGATACTCGCCATGCCTCCCGATGCGCAACCCCATCTGGCGGTGGCCGGAGGAGGTCCCTCGGGCTGCGAGGCGGCCGCAAATGCGTACGAGCTGGTCAAGCGGCACGGCCGCTCTCTCCGGATCACGCTCACGACCGGAGCTGCGGGACTTCTGCCGTACTTTCCCCTGAAAGCGCGTCAACTCGTGGCGGCCGAACTTCGGAGAATGAAAGTCGAAGTGTCTGAACGGCGCACAACGCTCGTATCGGGCGATACGCTCGTCTACTCCGACGGTTCGACGGGAGACGCGGATTTTCTTGTGGTCGCAACCGGCGCGCGACCGTCGAAAGTGCTGACGGAATCCGGGCTTGAGGTTGACGAAGAAGGCGCAGTGATCGTCGACGAGTACCTGCAGTCGCTCTCGGCGAAGGGCGTGTTCGGCGGCGGAGACTGCGTCGCTTTTCAGCCCATGGAGCTGGAGCGTTCCGCCGCACATGCCCTCCGGCAGGGACCGGTGCTCTTTGCGAATCTTTCGGCCTGCCTCTCGGAGGGGCGTATGCGCCCGTTTATTCCGAAGAAGGAGCCGCTCACAATCTTGAACCTTGGGAAGACAGGCGTTCTCGTCCGGAAGCCGTTCGTCGCCGGAGGACGCTTTCCGCTCCTGTTGAAGCGATGGATCGACCGTCGCATTGTGAGAGAGTTTCGGAGTCCCTCCGCGGAAAAAGGGCGCGGCGCACGATGAACCTGCCTTCGTACCCTCGATTTCTCTCGGTTGAAAGGAATGAATCATGGAGCGCTTGAACATACGAAAACTCTTGACGCAGTTCGGCGAGCTTGTCAGGGCGGAGTGGAGCACCTTCTGGTACGCGACGTTCGGAGCCGTGTTGATGAGCTTCTCGATCATCGCGCTCGTCGTCCCCTACCGCTTCGCGGGCGCCGGACTGGCCGGAGTCGCACTGCTCGCCCGGTACGTTTTCGACATTTCGCCGGCATGGGTGATCGCCGCCGGCAATTTACTGCTGCTGAGCTGGGGGTGGCGGGCGCTCTCTCCGCGTTTCGTCCTCTGGACGCTCTACGTCTCGATGCTCTCCTCGGGCGCGGTCGCCTTCTTCGAACTCTTCCACTATCCCGTGCTCGGAAACACCTTCCTTGCTGCGCTGCTGGGAGGCCTGTGCAGCGGGATCGGGATGGGACTCGTCTTCCGCGTCGGCGGCTCGACGGGCGGTACGGACGTCATCGTCGCCGCCGCGAAGAAACGCTGGGGCGTGGACATGGGGATGTTCTCCTTTTATATAAACACGGCGATCCTCTTTCTGTCGTGGTTCGCCGTGGACCTCGAGCAGCTCCTCATGGGCGGCGTGCTGCTCTATGTGGAGAGCGTCACCATCGACAGCGTGCTCAAGTCGTTCGACCGAAGGAAGCAGGTTACCGTCATCACTTCGAAGATGGAAGAGGTCAAACGTTTTATCGTCGAGGACATGGAGAAGGGAGCCACGATCATCAGGGGCGAAGGCGCCTACACGGCTGCGGAGCGCCCGATGATCATGGTGGTGCTCAACCGGCGGCAGGCGATGGAGCTGAAGCTCTTCACCGTCTCGGTGGATCCGAACGCGTTCATCATCATGGCCGACGTCGCCGAAGTGGTGGGCGAGGGGTTTAAGCACTGGAAAAACCTCTAGACTTTCTACGCGGAAGAAGCGCTCCGAAGATCCAGGCTTACGATGCCGGGAATCATCCCGGCTTTTTTCGCGCACTTTATTTGTGAATATATTAACTTCGGTATATGATAGGGACGATGATTCGTTCGAGGAGGCGACCGTCATGAACGGTGAGGGAGAGAAGAAGGAAATAGTCCTCTGCATGGGGAGTTCGTGCTTCGCCAGGGGCAATGCGAAGACTCTTGAGATCGTGCGGAGGTACATAGAGGAGCGGAAGCTGCAGGCCAGGGTCTTTCTGAAGGGGAGCCGCTGCGAGGAGAAGTGTTCGCGCGGTCCCGTCGTGCAGGTGGGGTGCAAGAGTTACGAACGGGTGACCCCCGAGAGCGTCGTGGAGATCCTCCGAAGCGAGTTTCCGGAAGGGGGCGACGGAGAATGAACGAGCCGACTGTCCGTTCCGACGTCATTTCGTTCGGTGAAGAGTGCCAAGGGTGCTACCGCTGCATCCGCGAGTGTCCTGTGAAGGCGATCAGGGTGGAGCGGGGGCAGGCGGCCGTGATTCCCGAACTCTGCGTCGCCTGCGGCCGATGCGTGGAGGTGTGCCCCTTCCAGGCTGTGAAGCCGAGGCTCGATCTCCCCTTCGTAAAGCGGATGATCGCCTCGGGGCGAAGGGTGTACGCCTCCATGGCCCCGACGTGGGCCTGCGAGTTTCCCGGCCTCGACTCCGCCTCGCTTGTGGCGGCGCTGAAGAAACTCGGCTTCGCCGGAGTGGGGGAGACCGCGCTCGGCGCGCGGGAGGTCTGCGAATCGCTTGCGAAGACGCTCTCGGAGGCGGAGCCGGGGCTCTTTCTCTCCACGACCTGTCCCAGTGTGGTGTCGTACGTGGAGCGGTACCTCCCCGAGCTGCTGGGAAGCCTCTCCACGGTTCCCTCCCCGGTCGAAGCCCACTGCCGCATCTTCAAGGAGCGCGTGGACCCCGAAGGCGCCGTCGTCTTCATCGGTCCCTGCATCGCCCGCAAGGACGAGTCCGACAGGTCGGTGAAGACCATCGACGCCGCGCTGACCTTCCGCGAACTGCGCCGCTGGCTGCACGACGAATCGGTCGCGCCGGAGAAGTGCGTTCCGGGGGCGGAGGACCACTTCTTTCCCGAGCCCACCGGCGACGGCTTTCTCTACCCGGTCGAGGGAGGCATGTGCGACATGATCCGCGAGAACGGAGTGGACAAGAAGGTGCGCTTCGTCACGGTCTCCGGGCTGCAGAACCTGCGCCGCTACCTTCGGGGGCTCTCCCCCGAAGGGCTGGGCGCGCCCGTCTTCCTGGAGTGCTTCGCCTGCCTGGGGGGGTGCATCAACGGGCCGGGCGGCACATGGGACGAGCCGGGGCTTCTCCGGCGCAACCGCGTCGAAGCCTACGCCAACCTCTCGAACGCCCCCAGGCACACCATCTTTCTTGAGGAGGAGGGGTCCGCGATGCGGGAGGACGAGATGAAAGAAGCCCTTCGCCGCATCGGGAAAACGCGCCCGGAGGACGAGGTGAACTGCGGAGGGTGCGGGTACGCCTCCTGCCGGGAGCTCGCCGCCGCCCTGGCGCTCGGACGGGCGGAACCGGAGATGTGCGTCATCCACATGCGGAATCAGGCGCAGAAGAAGGCGAACGCGCTGCTGCGGACCATGCCCTCCGGCGTCGTGATCGTGGATAAAAGTCTGCACATCGTCGAGTGCAACGAGCGCTTCGCCCGTCTTTTCGGCGAGAGCGCGATGCTCGTCTACCGGGCCGAGCCGGGGCTGAAGGGGTGCATCCTCGGCAGAATCCTGCCCTTCACCCACCTCTTCGAACTCGTGCTCGAAAAGGGGCAGGACATCCACCTCGACCACTACCGCACCGGCGAAACGCTGCTGGACATCACGCTCTTCCCCATAGAACCGGGGGAAACAGTCGGCGCGGTGATGCTCGACGTCACCCACAAAGAGCTGAAGCGCGACAAGATCGCCCAGCGCGCCGCGGAGGTCATCGAGCGGAACATCCTCACGGTCCAGGAGATCGCGTGCAGGCTGGGGGAGCACATGGCCGACACGGAGATGCTGCTCCGATCAATTGCCGAGGGGTATTCCGAATCGGACGAGGACGTTTCGCAGGAGGACGCGCGATGAAACAGGAAGAGCCTCTTTTTCTCGACGTCGATTTCGACCAGCGGAAGAAGGCCGGGCAGTACGTCTGCGGCGACAGCTTTTTCTCCCGCAAGCTGCCGGGGCGGAACAGGGTGGTTTCGGTGCTCTCCGACGGTCTCGGCAGCGGAGTGAAGGCCAGTATCCTCTCGTCGATGACGGGGACGATGGCGCTTCGCTTCATGGAGGGGGACATGGAGATCCTCCGCTCGGCGGAGGTGATGATGGACGCGCTCCCCGTCTGCCGGAAGCGCGGCATCAGCTACGCCACCTTCACGATCGTCGACGCGGTGCTCCACGGCTGGACGAGGGTGATCGAGATGGACAACCCCTCCTTCATGCTGGTGCGGAACGGACGGCTCCTCGCCCCCGGAAAGAGGGAGATGGCCTCCTCCCGCTGGAATGACCGGAAGATCACGGTGAACGAGTTCTTCGCCCGCCCCGAGGACCGGATCATCCTCTTCTCCGACGGGGTGACGCAGGCCGGAATGGGCTCGTGGGCCAACCCGACGGGGTGGGGGCAGGAGAAGTGCGCCGCCTTCATTCTCGACACGCTCAAGGAGCGGCCCGGCATCTCGTCGCGGGAGCTGTCGCGCCGGGTCGTCTCCGAGGCGCTCGTCAGGGAGCCGCACGAGCGCGCCGGGGACGACGTCACCTGCGCCGTGATGTACTTCCGCTCGCCGAGGAAGCTGCTCGTGCTCTCAGGGCCGCCGTTCGAGAAGAAGCGGGACGCCGAGTTCGCCCGGATGCTGGACACCTTCGACGGACGTCGAGCCATCTGCGGCGGTACGACAGCGGAGATTGTCGCCCGCGAGCTGGGCCGTCCGCTCGTCACCGACCTGGCGACCGCGCGCGGCGGCTTGCCCCCGATCTCGGCCATGGATGGGGCCGATCTGATCACCGAGGGCATTCTCACGCTGACGGAGGTCTCCAGGATTCTCGAAGGAAAGAAGATCACCCGCGAAAAGACCTCGGCATCGCGCCTCGCCGCGCTTCTGGAGGAGAGCGACCGGATCCGCTTCGTCGTGGGGACGCGGGTGAACGAGGCGCACCAGGACCCCACGCTTCCGGTGGAGCTGGAGATGCGCCGGAACATCGTCCGCACCATCGCCCGCACGCTGGAGGAGCGCTACCTGAAGGAGGTCGAGCTGACGTTCGTGTAGCGTCGGGACGCTCGGAGCCGCGACGCTTTCGGCTCCGATAAACGCATGTCCCCGTTTCACATACGGCGCGTCATATCACCGTCTCCTCCTCGAACGAGAACCCTTCCGCGAACAGTATTCGACATACATCGACGGCTTCCTCGTCGAAGATCGTTCCTTTCCCCTCTTCGACGAACCGAAGCGCTGCCTCGATACCCAAGGACGGCCGGTACGGCCGATGCGACCCCATCGCCTCAACCGTGTCGGCCAAACCGACGATCTTCGCTTCGAGAAGGATGTCGTCGCCTTTCAACCCTTGCGGATACCCCGATCCGTCCAGCCGCTCGTGATGCTGGCGCACGGTCTCGGCGATCCTCCACGGGAAATCAACTTTTTTGAGAATTCTATAGCCTTCCTCTGCGTGGGTCTTGACGAGGGCGAACTCTATATCGTGCAACTTGCCCGGCCTGCTGAGAATCTCCGTCGGTACGGTGATCTTCCCCACGTCGTGGATCGCGGCCGCGAGATAGACCCTCTCGCAGGTATCCTCGTCCAATCCCATACGGCGGGCGATAGCAAGAGAGAGCAGCGCCGTCCTCTTCTGGTGTCTCGCCGTATATGGATCACGTCCCTCGACGGCGAGCGCGAGCACCTCCACGGTCTGGAAGAATGCGGTGCGAAGCGTCTTCATGCTTGTCAGCAACTGGTTTTCTTTTTCATTCAACGCCGTCAGGTTGCGGAAGAACAGGTAAACTCCTCTTCCGTTCTTCGCCGAACTGCGGACGGGAAGCAAAAGGAGAGAGAAAAAAAGCTTTCCAGACCGCGCTTCGAGAGTTCCTTCTTCCGCTACGAGTTCACCGGAGTTCACTCTGTCGAGAAGATGTTCGATATTCAAAGAGTTTTCGGGCGTTTCGGGGAAGAGTATTTCGCGCAAGGACCTCCCGACCACGTCGTTCTGCGACAACCCCGTCATCCGATAGAAGGCTCGGTTGGCTTCGTCGATGTGGACGCCGTCCCAACTGGCGAGAATGGCCTCCGGCGAGTTTTCGAAGAGGGCGAGTGCGCGTTTGCGCTCGTTCTCGTGGGCCTGTTGCGCCGTTTTCAACTCCGTTATATCCCACCCTACCGTCTGTATCTCCTTCAGCGCCCCTTTCGCGTCGAAAAGCCCCGTGTCGTGCCACGCATGCCATCGCTCCGATCCGTCGGGCATGACGATTCGTTTTTCGGTCGTACATCGCGGCGATTCCGGGGTCAGTTTCAACAAGTAATCGAAGTTTGCGGGGAACAATGTTTCGAGATTCCTTCCGACGAAATCGTCGGGCTCTCCGTCGAAAGATTTGGCGTAGGCGTTGTTGCAGAAAGTTATCGTTAAGTCGGGCGTGAAGCGGACGATGAGTTCCGACTGTTTTTCCACGATATCCCGGTACATGTTTTTAGCGGCCTGAAGCTCCTCTTCGGCTTCGAGCAGCGCCAAGGTCTTCCCGATCACCCTGGAGATGCTCGCGATGAGGGGAAAGTCCGTCTCCGACGAAAGCGTCCCCTTCGGAACGTTGTCCAGCGAGACGGCCCCGCGCCGACGTCCCTCCGCCACCACCGGAAAACCCGCCAGCGAGTGGAGTTTCAAGGTTTCGAGGTGCTTCCATGTTTTACCGGTCCTTCGAGCAAGCGCTTCCGTGTCTGGGTAATAAAAAGTTGCGTTGTTTCGTATTTCGTCGACCCACCACGAACCCTTTTCCGACCGCAGATTTTGTAGGCGCTCTTTCAGAGAAGGAACTCCGGGAGCGCACCATTCATGAGTCTTGCTGACTCTGTCGGTGGAAAACTGAAAGAGGTTCGCCCTGTCCGCGCGGTTTTCCTTTCCCAGCAGTTCGAGCATGTTCTCCGTGATCTCGTCGAATTCGCTTCGACTCTTGCAGAAGGTGTAGTCGGAGATGATTTGCGCGGCGAGCTTTTCTCGTCTCGCTCCCTTCGCGAGCAGCTCGTTGGCCCTCTCCCGTTCCGAATCGTCCCGCCCGAATGCGTGTACCTCGACCAACTCGCCTCGAGGGGTGAAATACCCGTGAAAATTCCAGTGAACGATATGCGTTTCTCCATTGGAAAGATGGAGACCGAGCCGAGAGGTTCCCGAGGGCGCCTCGGGAGAGAGGGAGGCGATTTTTTCCATGAGAGGCTCCCTCTCTTCTTCGGGGATCAGTTCGGTGAAGAGGCAGCCCGGAAGCGTGCCTCGGTTCGTTTCGAGAGCACGGTGAAAAGCCTCGTTGACGAAGGTCAGCGTGGTATCGGGAAGGAAGCGGCAGATAAGGTCCGGACTGGACTCGAAAAATCCTTTGCACATATCGACAGACATGGACTGTCTCCTTTTCAGGAAAGATCAGACTCGGCATGTGACGCGCCGCGCTTCGCCGTCGTAATTATCGCGTTCTATCGGAGTATCTTCAACGCCGACCTCCTGCTCGCCTCCTTCGCTTCGGAGTGATCGGCGCACCGAGAAGGGAACTGGCGTAGCCGCCGCAAGTCGTCAAGAGTGAATCAAACCGGCACGATTCTCTCTTCGCGCTCGGTCCGGTCGATCAACTCGGCGTACTCGTTATCAATCGAAACGAACGAGAGGAACGTCGCGTTCAGCCTCGCAACTCAGCGTTTTTTCCCTTGGCGAAGCCGATTTTCTCCGCGCTTTTCACCGGGACGAGTCCGGTCCGCTCTCCGCCCTCGAACTTGAAGGCGCCCGTCAGCTTGCGAAGCTCCACCGAGAGAGCGGCAAGTTCCTCGGAACCCTGCGCTACTCGTTCGGCGGCGGAGGCGACCTCCTTCATCTGTCCGCGCACCATATCCGAGGACGCGGCCGCTCCGCTTACGCGCGAGGCGATGTTCTGCACGGCGGAGGCGATCTCCTCGCTCGACGCCGCTTGCTCCTCCGAGACGGCGGCCAAGTCCTGCGTCGCCGAAGCGATGCGCGACAGGCTCTCCATCATCTTGCCTATGGTCGCGCGCGTCTCTCCGGCGAGCGTGCTCGACTCCTGCGACTCCTTCGCGCTCTTCTCCGACGACGAGACCACCCTGTCCAGATCCTTGGTTATTCCGGCCGCGAGCGTCGCTATCTCCTTGGCTGCGACGTTGCTGTCCTCGGCGAGCTTGCGAACCTCCTCGGCGACGACGGCGAATCCGCGCCCCGCCTCGCCGGCGCGCGCGGCCTCTATGGCTGCGTTCAGCGCCAGCAGGTTCGTCTGGTCGGCGATGCCGCCGATCTGGACGACGAAGCTCTGTATCTCCCTGGCGCGGTCGCCGAGGCTCTTGACCTCCTGCGCGGAGCGCACGGCCTCGCTCGCCACGCCGTCGATGCTCTTCACGACCTTCTCGACGTCCTTTGTTCCCTCTTCGCCCGCGACGCGGGCCTGTTCGACCTCGCTCGCCATGTCGGTTCCCTTCTGCGCCGCGGATTGCGCCCCGCTTGCAACCTCTTCGACGGAGGCGTTGATCTCCTCGGCGGCGGCCGACAGGCTCTCCATCTGCGAGGAGACGTCGTCCACCCCGGCGCGCGACTCCTCGACTCCGGCGTTCGATTCCTGCGCGACGGCAGAGAATTCCTCGGCGGTCGCGCCGACCTTGTCTGCGGCGGAGGCGATGGAACGCATCGCCTCGCGCTGCTTGGCCACCATCTCGGCGAGCGCATCGGCCATCATCCCCATCTCGTCGAGGGTGGAGATGCCGAACTCTTCTCGCCCTATGGTGAGGTCGCCGTCGCGAGCCCTTCCAGCAAGCGTTACAACGGTGCGCAGCGGCGTCGCGATCCGCCGGGCGATGAAAAGCCCCAGCAGCAGGGCAAGCGTTACCGCGCTCAGGGAGAGCGCAAGAATGACGAGGGTTGCGAAGGCGGCGGCGCGGTCGTTCCGTTCGTGCACCATCCGAGCCGCGTTGCGGCTGTAGTCGCTGAGAGAACGCACGGCGGCCTGATAGCGCTCGAATACCGGAAGACCTTCGCGTACGAAGTAGTCGTACGCCTCCTGGTTCTTGTTCGCCATCGCAAGCTCCATCGTCCCCGCCAGGATGGGACGATAGGCGCCGAGTTCTTTCCGCACGTTCCGGAAGCGTTCCTGTTCGGTCTGCGACAAATCGTTCTTGGAGAATGACTCCAGATTCGCGTCGACCTGGTCGGCACGGTGTTGAATATCGCTCCGCAAATGTTGATTGTTCTTCTCATCCTCGGTTATCATGAGGGCGAAGAGATTGGCCTGCATCGCCCGCCCGTGGACGAGACTGTCGAAGAGCAGTTCCGATGGAACCATCCGGTCGTTGTACATACTCGCCATATCCCGCGCCGCATTGGTATTGAAATAGTACCCGGTATAGCCGACGCACCCCAGAAGGATCGCCATCATCGTTACCAGAAGCAGAATCTTGCTGCGTACTTTCATATTGTTGAACCAGTTCATGAAAAAACCTCCATCAAGTTATGGGATATACCTCCTGCTCGCGTAGCGGGTCTTGGAGTGCGGCCCCTAAGCGATTTCAATCGTTATGCCTATACGCGGAAAGCGCTTTGAAAAATAGATGTATGCCCCGCTACACCGCGGACTGACTCAGCAGTTCCCGCTCCTCCGACGAGAAGATGCGGTCGAGATCGAGAACGATGATCAGGCGCTCCTTCACCTTGGCCACACCGCGGATGAACTCGGCGCTCGTTCCGCTGGTCACCATCGGCGGCGTCGGGTCGACGGACTCGTCGGGGACGCGCAGTATCTCCGAGACGCCGGCCATCTCTATCGCTCGTCGCGAACGAATGGGAATCGTACTCACGAGCGTTACCGCCGGAAGAGAGACGTCAAGAAACGTTGCTATGAGTTCGTCTCTTAGCGGATTCATTAGAAAGGCATCCTTCGAAGAATAACATTCAACCTTCGGTGGTGGAGCCGGAGACAATAGCTTGCTTGGACAAGCGGTATATAAATCTATTGAAGCATCGTTGATTTTTCGGAGCAATGCTTTTGTCTGTTTATTTCTGTTTCTACTTTTTTATTTCACGAAAAATAGTTGCTCCTCTTTATATGTTGTCGCGGAGGACACCGTGTAAGTTATTAGAAATGAAGCCCGCAGCGTTTGAAAAGTAAAGGGAAGTAACGAGTCAATGGCCGTCCGGTCGCTCCCTGTTCTTCGCGGTATCCGGCGAGTTCCTGATCTACGAGATAAACGAGATAGCGCCGCGATGTGCTCTTGGCAAGTCCTGCGTTACGTCCGACCTCCTCGGCGGAAAGGGGGAATTTGCTCCGATGAAGAGTTGTTAAAATATGAAGAGCCGTCTCCTCGCTCAGGTTTTTGGGCGGATCGCGAAAAAGAGACTGATCGGCGATTGTGCGCTGTCTGAATACGCGATCGATCTGTGTCTGGGACATGGTCTCGGAAAGGGCCGCAAGGTTCAGGAAGTGACGTTCGAAATTAATCAACGATTGCCGCAATCTCTCGATGGCGAAAGGTTTGACGATATAGTCGAAGATTCCTTGAGCGCAGGCCTCCGCTATGACTGCGGACTCCGAACAGAGGGAAACGACAATGACCTCGGCGCGCCGTTTTTCGGAACGGAGAAGCGTCATCACCTCCCTCATGGAGTTGTAGGGAAGAAACGGTTCCAGTACGATAAGATCGGGAAAATCCGAAGAAGAGTGAAGGTGTTGCTCAAGAGCGTACAGAGAATCCACCTTCCCGCACACCCGCAAACTCTCGATTCGCTCGATGAAGTTGCTTTCGAGAAACAAGAGCATAGGGTCGCGTTCCACTAAAAGAACGGATATTTTTTTCTTCATACGGCTCCCGATCTACTAGCTGGTCTCCGGAAGAAAGCGCGGCGCTATTTCCCCCACTGAATACTACTATATAAAAACGAAGAAGCATGGGGAGAAAGACTTTCGTCTATTGATTTCTGTTTTTAGTCATTTTTTTCAAAGAAAATGTGTCGGAAAGTCTCGGGTGATTCCAAAGGGAAGAAGTTGACGGAAGGACGTCCGACGCCTTTGTACGCCTGTCGGCTTCCGATGAAGCCCGCTTCTTCTAGATAGCGTAGGCAGCGCCACACGCTGCTTCTGGAGAGTGACGACCTGCGGGCTATTTCGGCGAGGGGAAGCGGTGTCTCGTTCTCGGCGAGGATGCTCAGGATCTCGGATAAGCGTTGTTTTTCCGGTGTCTTCGAGGGTATTTGAAAAGAGTGCCCCGTCGGAGCTCTTCGCCGTTCCAGAAGCGCGTCGACATGTTTCTGTTCGAGCGATGTGGGAAGAGACGCTAGATACTGAAGATAGCGTCGGCAGTCTATAAGCGATGTTCGTAGCCTGGGGAGGGAGAACGGGGCAAGAATATAGTCGAATACGCCGTGCAGATACGCTGTTGAGATAAAAGACGATTGCACGGAACGGGAAACGGCGATAATCTCCACTCCTCGGTACTCTTTGCGAAGTGTGTCCAGTGTCCGAGAAAATATATCGAAAGAGGGATAGGGGTTGAGAATTACTATGTCATGACTGTGCCTCGGCGAAGCAAGTCGTTGACTTAAATCGGATATTGACGGGAAAATTCCATAGAGCCTGAAGCCTTCGGTTTTCGCGATGCATTCGCTTTCAAGAAGAAGGAGCATCGGCTCCTGTTCCACTATGAGGACGTTTGTCTCTTTTTCCATAAACAACGCTCATTCGAAGAGGAGGAAACACATAGCCGACAAAAAGAGCGAAATAAAAAAAGAAATTGGCTCCGGATCGGGATGTTGAATATCCACGTATTTCTCCTCCCTTGATAATAATGCACGCTCTTTCATAGTGATCGATAACATATACCTTTTTACTGCCTTGCAATGATAACAGATGCAAGACAGAATTTACAGGAGTAATTCGGACCTCTTGAATAGCCTAAAAAACCTTGCTAATATTGGGAAAGGAGAGTTTGTTGCGGTAAGATGGTGCGGGAAAAAGGGTCTTTGGGACCAGAAAACATTGCGGAGAGCGTAGGACGGATGTGTACAAGTCGCCGATCGGTCAGCCGAAAAGAATCGAAGCGCGGCGTGTTTCACGCCGCGCTTCGATCGTCGTCATCCTCGGGGTCTCTCAGTGTTTCTTCAGCGCCAGGCCTTTGCTCTCCTGCGTCACTTTGAAGCGCGCGACCGCCTGCTGCAGCACCTCGCCCATGTTCACGAGTTCTTCCGAAGCCGCCGCGATCGCCTCGACGACCTTGCTCTGCTCCTGCATCGAGCGGTTCACTCCGCCTACCTGCTCCGCGATCTCGATGCTCGACTTCGACACGCTGTCCATACCCGCCGTCATCTCCTGGGCGCTCGCCGACTGCTCCTCCACCGTCGCCGCTATCGTCTGGATGTTCTCCGTCACGTCGTTCATACGTTGCACGACGTCGTTGATCACGTCTCTCGTATCGGAGGCTTTCTCGACAAGCTCCTTCAGGATTTTCGACGACCCGGCGGAATCTCTCAGCGCGCTCTCCGTCCGCGAGGTGATCTCCCCGATCAGCTTCCCGACCTCGCCCGCTGCGCGGTTCGACTCCTCCGCGAGCTTGCGGACCTCCTCGGCGACCACTGCGAAACCCCGTCCCGCTTCTCCTGCGCGAGCCGCCTCGATGGCGGCGTTCAGCGCCAGCAGGTTCGTCTGGTCGGCGATCTGCGTGATGGTGGTCACGAATCCGGAGATGTTCTTCACCGTTCCGGCGAGGTTCTCCACCGCGCTCCCGACCTGTTCGCCCGCCTTCGCGGTCTGCGTGATCATGGCGGCCATCTGCTCCACGGAGTCGCCGCCCTTCTGCGCGGCCTCCGCGATGACTGCGGCGCCTTCGCCGGCTTCGGAAGCCGCCTTCGCGGCCGCCTGCGCTCCGGAGGCGACCTCCTCGACTCCCGCGTTCGTCTCCTCGACCGCCGCGGCCGCGTTCTCCGTCTGCGCGCTCGTCTTCTCCGTGATCGCCAGCACTTCCTCTATCGCGGCGGTCGACTCCTCCGCCGCCGCGCTCAGGTCCTCGGCCTTCGCCAGCACATGCTGCGCCGTCTCCAGAATCTCGCGGATGGAGCCGGAGACGAGCGTGATCATCGAATTCACCGATCCCACCAGAAGATTGATCTCCTTCATGCCGCTTTTCAGTTCTATGGTCGAGGTCAGATCGCCCTTCGAGACGGCGCCCATCTTCTCGGCCACTACCTTGACCGGCTTGGCGATGCTGTTCGCCACCCAGAGAGAGACCAGCACGACGAGGAGCGCGATCACCGCGACCGCGATCCAGATCGTATTCCGGATGGCCCGCACCGGTGCGAGGAACTCCTGCGTCGGCGTCGTCACGGCGGCGAGCCACCCCGTAAAGGGAACGGGGGCGTAGGCGTTCATCTGGTCTCTGCCGTTGAAGAAGTACTCCACTCTTCCGGCTCTGCCCGCCAGGCCGTCGCGCATTCCGTTCGCAAGCTCCGGAGCGACCCGGTCGCTCTCGACCGTCAAGCTGAGTTTGCCCAGTAGATCGGTTACCGGGTGTGCGACGAGCACGCCGGATTTGTCGATGAGGTAGGCGTATCCGCTCTGTCCCCAGGCGAGCGAGGCGATCTCCTTGGAGATCGTCTCCAAGGACTCCGACACCACAAGGACTCCGACGACTTTTTGGTCGACGACGATGGGAGAAGCGTAGAAAACCGTCATCGCTCCCGTAAGCCTGTGAACGACGGGTTCGGAGATTACCGATCTTTTCTCCTTGACCGCCCGGATGAAGTATTCCCTATCTTTGACATTTATTTCCTGAGGACCGAGTCGAACGTCGTTGATGGCGCCGTCAAGGGTTGCGACGAAAATATTCCCGAAATCGTACTGATTGAACAGCGGAAGAAGCGACGGCTGCTGTTCCGCCCAGTTCATCGACCGGACGACGTGTCGCTCCGCCTGCGTCGCGATGATAATCGACCGCTCGCGCAGATATGCGCTGACCTTCTCGGACAGGGCGGAGGCGAGCGCGTCCCCCTCCTTCCATGCCGCGTCCATGATAGCCCTTTGCGACCTGTTCATAGCGATCAGGCCGACGACGGCCACCGCTGTGAGTGAGACCAGAAGAAATATCGCGATCAGTCTGCCCCGAAGCGTATTCATAGTCTATTCCTCCTTTTAGGAACTTTTTTGAAAGAACAATTTGCGAAGGCGTCCCCCTCTGCGCAGACTCCGTTGGTTCGGGAGCCGGCGGCAATCGCTTCAAAGCGGGTTCAAAGTGTTGTTACGAATGATTATGCACTCGAAGAGAGAAAGAAACATCGAAAAGACCTACAGTTCTTGAACTGGAAACCTTTACAGTTGACAATCCGGAGATTTATTCTGAATATCTAAATACTGCAATGCTCCCGTTTCGCTCGTACGATTTCGCGACCGTCGCGGACGAGGGCGATTCCGTGGCGTAGCCGGTATTCAATCGGGCGGGCGATGTCCGACGAGCGTCCTCCCGACGGTGAAGAAATGATACAATACGTAGAATACGATGCCCCCTTGTCTTTGTACTCTCGAAGGTTCGCAGATTCGAAGCAAACTTTTTACGAAAGCTGGTGAATGAGATGTGCCGCAGAGGTCGCCCTTTCCGCGGTTTCCCTCCCCTGCATGCATTCGTCGCCGCGTTCGCCCTTCTGGCATTCGCCGCCTTCGCAGCCGCCGGAGCGGAGAAGCGAGTTCTCCTTCTGCACTCCTTCCACCAGGGGTATGAATGGACCGGCTCGCTCCACCGGGGCGTCGTGGAGGAGCTTCTCAACTCCGGGGGCAAGGAGATCGCGCTCTACGTGGAGTATCTCGACAGCATACGCAACCCCGGAGAGTCGCACGAGGAGATGATGGCGGAGCTGTTCCGGCGCAGATATGCGGAACGCGGCGTCGTTTTCGACGCGATCGTCTGCACGGACGACGACGCGCTCGTCTTTCTGCGGAAGAGGGGAGAAGTCCTCTTCGGAGATGTCCCCAAGGTCTTTTGCGGCATCAACGATTTTACCCCGGAGCGCATCGAGGGGATGACGAACGTCACGGGCGTCAACGAGGCCATCTCCGTCGGGGAGACGATCGAAGCCGTCTTGAATCTGTGCCGTTCGACGAAGACCATAGCCGTGGTCTCGGGCTCGCGGCGCACCGAAAAACGCAACCTGGAGCTGGTGCGGTGGATCGCCCCCTCCTTCGGCGATGCGGTGGAGTTCGTCTGGCTGGACGAGCTGGAACCGGACGTGCTCCGAAAACGCCTCGGCGAATTGGATCCGGAATCCTCCGCCGTGCTCATGCTGACGTATCTGCTCACGCCGTCGGGACGCGCGCTCAGCGTTCGCGAGAGCATGGAGCTCATTACCGGAGCCACCTCGGCCCCGATCTTCGGATGCTGGGATTTTCTGCTCCCTCACGGAGCGGTCGGAGGCAAGGTCGTGCACGGACGCTCCCAGGGAGAGGCCGCCGCGTCGCTGGCGCTTCGCATTCTCGCCGGAGAGCGCGCGGACGCCATACCGGTAGAGCTCGAAAGCCCGAACCGCTACGTCTTCAACGCCGCCATGCTCCGGAAGTTCTCTATTCCCGAAGCGCTGCTCCCGAAGGATTCGCTGCTTGTCAACCGGACCGCCGCAAGCCTTCTTTCAAACTGGGAGGCGCTTCCCCGAAAGTTCTTTTTCGGCTACGACCTCTTCGCCGAGAATGTCGTCCCGATGCTGCTCATCGATCCGGACACGGGCGTCATCCTGGACGGCAACCATGCGGCGATCGGGTTCTACGGCTACCCGGAGCTTCGGGGAATGAACATCGCGAACATCAACACGCTCTCGCCGGACGAGATCGCGAGGGAGATGGAGAAAGCCCGCAGACGGAATATCCGCTTCTTCGACTTCCAGCACCGTCTGGCCGACGGGACCGTGCGGCACGTCGCCGTGCATGCTTCCCCGGTCTCCATCGAGGGCAAGGATGCGCTGCTTTCGTTGATCATCGACGAGACCGAAAGAGTCGTCGCACAAGAAACGCTGCGGCAACGGAACCTTTGGATCGCCGTTCTTGTCGCCGTCGCGCTGCTGCTTCAATCGGGAGCTCTTCTCATGCTGCTGCGGAGCGCCGCGCATAGAAAAAAAGCGGAAAAAGCTCTTCGCGAGAGCGAACGGAAGCTCGGCGCGCTCTTCTCCTCCATGACGGAGGTCGTCGCGCTCCACGACCTTGTCTTCGACGCCGAGGGCCGCCCTGTGAACTACCGGATTACAGGGTGCAACGCCGCGTTCACAAAGTCGACCGGAATCCCGAAGGAAGCGGCCGTCGGACGCCTGGCGACGGAGGTCTACGGTACGGAGACGGCCCCGTACTTGCAGGAGTACGGCACGGTCGCCCTCACCGGAGAGCCCCATACTTTCGAAACGTACTTCGCCCCCATGGACAAGCACTTCTTCATCTCCGTCGTCTCTCCGGGCGAAAACAGCTTCGCCACCGTCACCGCCGACATCACCTCCATCAAAAAGGCGGAGCAGCTTATCGAAGCGAAGAACAAGGAACTGGAGCAGGTCGTCTACGTGGCGTCGCACGACCTTCGTTCGCCGCTGGTCAACGTGGACGGATACAGTCGCGAACTGGAGTACTCCGTGGAGGATCTTCTCCGCGCGCTGGACGATGAATCTCTCGCTCCCTCGGAACGGGAGGGCGCGATACGCGCTCTGCTCCCCGACATAACGGACTCTCTGCGGCGCATCAGGGGAAGCGCGAAGCAGATGGACGCGCTCCTCGGAGGTCTGCTGAAGCTTTCGCGCCTCGGGCGGGCGGCGCTCGCCATCGGCCCCGTCGATATGAACGAGCTGATGGCCGAACTGAGCTCCTCTCTGCAATTTCAGGTCAGAGAGGCCGGAGCGACGCTTCGCGTCGGCAGGTTGCCTGCGTGCAGAGGAGACGCCGTGCAGCTCATTCAGGTCTTCTCGAACCTTCTGGGCAACGCGCTGAAGTATCTTGATCCCCAACGTCCGGGAGAGATCGCCGTCGAGGGGCGGATCGAGCAGGACCGCGCCGTCTACCTGGTGCGGGACAACGGCATCGGGATCGCTCCGCAGCACCAGGAGAAGATCTTCCAGCTCTTCCACAGGCTGAATCCGTCGGAGAGCGAAGGCGAGGGGCTCGGCCTGACGATCGTCAGGCAGATCCTCGGAAGGCTGGACGGCGAGGTCGCCGTGGAATCGGCGCCCGGAACTGGAAGCACGTTCACGATCACGCTGCCCGCAGCGTCGAAAAAGGGAGAATGATTGATTATGGAGGAGGAAGAACGCATGCACAAGGAAGTCGTCATACTCATAGCCGAGGACGACGAGGGGCACGCCGGGCTGATACGGAAAAATTTGGCGCGCGCGGGAATCTCCAACCATGTGGAGCACTTCAAGGACGGGCAGGCGATCATCGATTTCCTCTTCCGCCTCGGAGACGGGCCGCACCGCAGTTCGCACACGCCCTACATCCTGCTGCTCGACATCCGGATGCCCAAGCTGGACGGCACGGAGGTGCTCACGCGCATCAAGGGAGATCATGAACTCCGAAAAATGCCGGTGATCATGATCACCACCACCGACGACCCGCGCGAAGTGGAGCACTGTCATGCGCTCGGATGCAGCTGCTACATCACGAAACCCGTGGAGTACGATGCTTTCGTCAACGCCGTTCGCCAGCTGGGGCTCTTCCTCGCCGTCGTGCAGGTGCCTCAGGTGAACGGCGTGCACTGAAAGCGGCGGAGGACTCAGGTATGAACGGACGCACCGAGCACGGGGAAGCCCCGGCGGGAAACGTTCTCGTCGTAGAAGATAACGAGGACTTGCGGAGCCTGATCGTCGGGAGGCTGCGCAGAGCCGGGTACGATGTCCAGGACGCGTCCCTCGGACGCGAAGCCGCGGAAAAAGCCTTCGAACGGCCGGGAGCGGCGCTCCTGATCGATCACAATCTGCCCGACATGTCCGGACAGGAGTTGATCGCGCTGCTGAAGGAGCGCGGTAGGGCTTGCCCGTTCATCATCATGACCGGGCAAGGAGACGAGCAGCTTGCGGTGCGGATGATGAAGCTGGGCGCCTTCGACTATCTGGTGAAAAACTCCGAGCTGTTGGACAAGCTGCCGGAGACGCTGGGACGGCTCTTCGGAGAGCTGGAAACCGAGCGGCGTATTCTCGAAGACCGGAGCATCCTGCTCGACAACATCCGGACGCAGGTATGGTATCTGACCGACGAACATACCTACGGCGCCGTCAACAAAGCGCATGCGGCGTTCCACGGATTCAACCAGGAAGAGCTCTCCTTCAGGAACATGTACGACGTCTTTCCGAAAGAGATCGTCGAGCGACGCCGAGAGAGCACGAGGAGGGTCTTCGCCTCGGGGGAACCGCTCACCGTCGAAGAGTGGCTGCCTTCGGCCTCCGGCGAGCAGCGTCTCCTCTCGATCTACAAATCCCCGAAACTGCGCGTCGACGGCGGCGTGGAGTACGTCGTCTGCTCGGCCGAGGACATCACCGAGCGCAAACGGGCCGAGGACGCGCTCCGGGCGGCCAAGGAGAACGCGGAATGGCTTGGTCGACAGGCCGAAGCCGCCAGCAAGGCGAAGACCGCTTTCCTGGCGAATACCAGCCACGAGCTCCGCACGCCGCTCAACGGCGCTATAGGCTTTCTCGAACTGCTCGCGGACACGCCCCTCGACGACCTGCAGCGGGAATATCTCGGCTATATCAGGACGTCCGCCTACACGCTCCTTGAGGTCATCAGCGAGGTGCTGGACATCTCGAAGATCGAGTCCGACCGGTTCGACCTCGAATACGTCCAGAGCGACGTGTTCGAGGTTATGCGGAAGGCGGTGGACGCCGTCCGCGGCAACGCCCTGCAGAAGGATCTTCGCCTCGGCCTTCGCATCGAAGAGGGGACGCCGCGATACGCGGTCGTCGATCCTCTCCGTCTGAAGCAGGTGTTGGTGAACCTGCTGGGCAACGCCGTCAAGTTCACTGAAAAGGGGTTCGTCGAGCTTGCGCTTCAGTTCGCTTCGCTCGAAGCCGGGCGATGCGTCTATACGTTCTCCGTCAGAGACACCGGCATAGGCATCGATCCGAAGGTGCATCACAAGCTCTTCGAGCCGTTTTACCAGGCCGACGCCTCCAACACCAGAAAATACGGCGGCGTCGGGCTCGGCATCACGATCTGCGAAGCGCTGCTGCAAAAGATGGACAGCCGCTTGCAGCTGGAAAGCGTTCCCGGGCAGGGAAGCCGCTTCTTCTTCTCCCTGTGCGCACGATGCGACGCCGAACCGGAAGAAAAGACGGACGAAGAGCGGACGAGCCTGCTTCCGCCTAGCGGAGCTCCACTTCCGTTGCGGACCGGCCGCCCCGCCGTCGTCCTCATCGCCGAGGACCAGCGGCTCAATCGACGATTGCTGAGAATCCTTATCTCCAAGCTCGTCCCCGGGTCCCGCATTCTTGAAGCTTCCGACGGGGAAGAAGCCGTCCGCTATTTCAAAAGCGAGGCGCCCGATATCATCTTTGTGGATCTCCAGATGCCGCTGAAGGACGGGTGCGAGGCGGTAGCGGAAATACGTGCGCTTGAAAGAACCTCCTCCGGGGGAGCGGCGAAGGCCGGAATTCCGATTATTGCAGTCACCGCCGATGTCCAGAAAGAAACGCGAACATTCTGCCTCAAGAACGGAATGGACGATTTCATTACCAAGCCTGTGGACGCATGGAGCCTCAGACGCGTTCTGCAGCGCCGCCTTGAAGGAGTCGTGTTCTAAGCGGAAAAGAGTACGTTCTTGCGGCGAGCATCCGTGCGTTCCGGCCCCACGCGGAACGCACGTTTTTTTATCGCAAAAGGTCAATAAAGATCAACTTCTTCGCACTCTTTTCTTCGACCTTGCGGCGGAAAAGGGGGTATTCTAAGGGGTGTGCAGTGAAAGTGAGGGGTTGCTGCTTTGAGAAAAATTAGTTATTAGCGATGAATAAAGTTCTTGTTGCGGGGCGCCCCATTCAAGGCGATAATAAGCAAAGTGAAATGTTGCATATTCTTTCAGGCTGCTGTGATCGCACTCTTTCAGCCGAAGATTCTTTGCGAGGAGATCGCCCATGTCCTTACGCGGACTGTTCTTCCTTCTAATGATGCTCTTGCTGGCAATTCTGCTTGCGCTGACCTCCTTCACGTCGCAACGGACGATGCTGAAAGCGTTCGACGACATGGAGCGGCGTTTCTTCATTCAGGACATGGCAAGGGTTCAGAACCGCCTGGACGAGGAACTCCGGGTGTTGCGCAACGATGCGGCGAATTGGGGCGCTTGGGACAGCATGTACTCTTTCGTGGAGAAGGGAGGCGGACTCCGGTTCGACGTGCCGCCGACGCCTGATGCCGGTAGAGAGTTGTTCGTGATTTTCGACATCGAGCGACGTCTCCTTTTCTCTTGTTTCGAGGGGAAGTGCTTCGCGGAGCAACCGCTTCCGGATCACGTGTCCAAGAACCTGAAGAACGCTGTCCCTTCGCTGATGGAGCGCTCCTTCGACGGAGCATTCGCCGAGATCCTGCTCCTGGGCGGCGCGGCCTACATGTTCGGTGTCGGTCCGGTGTTGAGGACGGACAGGACCGGGCCGCCGCAAGGAATGCTTCTTTTCGGGAGGTCGCTGGAGAAGCTCCTGCCCGAGATGCGGAAGAGTCTCGGCACGGAGTTCGACGTTCTTCCGGTACGAGTCGCGGGTGTTCCGGACCGCTCGGCGGGAGATGTCCTGATCGCCTCCGGAGACGGGGACGGCGCGGCCGTATGGCAGGGAAGAGGAAACGACTTCTCCGTCCGCATCGACGCCCCCGGGTTCATCCACCGGCGGGGGCTGGAAGCCGTCGAGGCGTCGCGTCTCTGGATTCCGCTCACCGGCGCGGGGATTCTCGGCCTGCTGCTGTTGCTGCTCGACAGGGTGATTCTGCGCCGTCTGCGGAAGCTGCGCGAAGTCTCCGAACGTATCGTCGCCGGCGAGTCGCTCACGCTGCGGGTGGACGAAGAGGGGCCCGAAGAGATCTTCGCGCTCTCGCGCTCGTTCAATGTGCTGCTGCGAACGCTGCAAGACCTCGTGATGAATATCCCCGATCCTTTCATCCTCGCCGACGCCGACGGCGTCATTACGCTGGCCAACGACGCGGCGCACAGCGTCCTGAGCTACGGGACCGACCTTAAAGGAACCCCGCTCTCTTCCGTTCTCGTCAAGAAGGAGGACGGCCCCGGCGCCGGAACGAAAGCCGCGGAAAAGCATGAGGATGCAAAGGACGGACACAGCGTCTTCGAGGCGTCGTTCGTCCGGGCCGACGGTTCGTTGCTTCCCGTCGAGGTACACCGCCGGAGCTTCACGTTCGGCGCGCGTCCCCTGTCGCTTCTTCTGGCGCGCGACCTGAAGGAGCGCAAGCAGTTCGAGGAACGCCTCGCACGGAAAGCGTATTTCGACGATCTCACCGGGCTCCCGAACCGCCACTCGCTCCTCAAGGCGATCAACCGTCTTCTGAACGACGGCGCACGGACGCGCACGTTTTCGCTCGCCGTCTTCAATATGGACCACTTCAAACTGGTCAACGCCCAAGTCGGCAACCTGAACGGGGACCGGATTCTTCTGCTGATCGCGGAGAAGATCAAGGAGCTTCAGGAGCCCGATGCGCAGCTCTTCAGAACGAGCGGCGACGAATTCGCGCTGCTCTTCCCCCTTCCGGAGGGCGGCGAAAGCGAGGAAATGCTCCTGATGGAGCGTATCCGCAAAGGCATAGCGACGCCGTGCGAGGTGGGGGACGAGACCGTCTTCCCGTCGGCGAGCATCGGCGTGCTCGTCGATATCGCGGAGGGGAAGAACGCCTCCGGGGCGATCGACGCCGCGCTGCACGCCGTGACGCAGGCAAGGAAGAACGGTATCGGCCGGATCGCCCGGTACGTTGCACCGGAGGTCAGAGAGTACACGCGAGGCCCCAACCTCCTCACGCTCCAGGCGGAATTGCAGGTCGCAATGGAGCGTCATGAGTTCGTCCCCTACTTCCAACCCGTCCACGACCTTGTTTCCGGGAAAATATGCGGCTTCGAGACCCTTGCCCGCTGGATGCGCCAAGACGGAGGACTGCTCGCTCCCTGCGACTTCGTCCCGCAGGCGGAGCACACCGGTTTCATCCCGAACATCGATATCTGCATGATGGAGCACGCGCTCCGCGCGATCGTGCGCACACGGGAGCTGGCGCGCACCTCGCGGCTTTTCTTCTCGGCGAACGGATCGCCGCTCTTCTTCCGCGGACTCGCCTCGATGGAGACGGTGGAGTTCCTCATCGACTCCATCGAGGCCGACCCGACGCTCTTCACCATCGAGGTGACCGAGAGCGCGCTGATCGACAACCTCGACGACGTGCACAGAAAACTGGACTACCTGAAGAGCTGCGGCGTCAAGATCGCCCTCGACGACTTCGGGACGGGCTACTCCTCCCTCCAGTACATCAACCATCTGCCGTTCGACTATCTGAAGCTGGACAGGGCGTTCGTCAGCCAGCTTTTCAGCTCGGAGAAGACGGAATACATGATGCGCACGATCATCGGCCTGGCGCACGACCTTCGGATGGATATCATCGCCGAGGGCGTCGAGACGGCGGAGCAGCTCTCCTGGCTGAGAGCTGCGGGATGCCCGAAGGCGCAGGGGTTCTACTTCTCGCGCCCGGTGGCGTGGGACGAGGCCGAGGCCATGATACGGGAGCTTCCCGAAGCGTAACCGGCCGGAGCGATCGGTGCGGAAGGCCCCGGCGCCAAGGCCCGCATCGAGCGCAACGTACGAAAAAGCCCCCGTAGAGAGTTCCCGGGGGCGGTCTTCTTCATCGAGCGTTCTTCGTTAAATAACCTTTCGTCGTTCCCGCTCCAGCGAGGCCGACGAGCTCTTCATCGCGAACGCCACGTACCGCGCGATATAGGCGACCAGAATGATCCAGATCGTGTTGTAGAGGTTCACGTAGAATGTGCCGCTCCACATCAGGATGACGCCGATGGCGAGCACGATGCCGGGAACGGAGTAGGGCAGCAGCGCGAGCAGCAGCCCCCACGCAACGGCCCCGATGAAGGGGGGAACATGTACGGAATGACGAAGAGCGTCTTCATCAGCCCCTTCAGCGGGATGTTCGTCCGCCCGATCAGCCAGGCGTAGAAGACGCCGACGGGCCGAGGATGGCGAAGCACTCTCCGTCCTCGACCTTCAACGATAAGTTGTCGATGATTACCTTGGAATCGTAGCTGATGGTGATGTTTTCAAACGTTACTCCGGCCATTGTCGTCACCTCGCAGCGCGGGAAGGGGCGTTCTCGGCCCCTCCCCCAGGAGTTGCTCCCTCTACTTAAAAATACCGTCGAACTTCTTGAGCAGTTCGTCCTTCCCCGCAACCAGGCGATTGTCGTCCACGGGAAGAATCCACTTCGCCGCTTCGTCCACCGAGAGCGCGCCGCTTTCGCCCGTTTTTTCCGGCTTTGTGCTCCCGTACGGAACCTGAAACGACGCGGCCCCGATTTGATACACGGAAGAAAACGGCATATACTGAAGGCGGAAAAGGGCGCTTCACGCGCTTACTCGCAGAATCCAGGAGGTGCACGCATGAAAATCGCAGTGTTCGGAATAGGCGGGGTCGGAGGAATCGTCGGCGGGGCGCTGGCCAAAGGGCATCCCGAAACCTATTTCTATGTTCGCGGAGAAAATCTCGACGCCATTCGCAGAAACGGGCTGAAAGTGCAGTCCTCCGTGTTGGGCGATTTTACGGTTCGACCGAAACTCGCCTCCGACAAGGCGGCGGAACTCGGCGTCATGGACGTTATTTTTGTTTCCTGCAAGGGATACGGCCTGAAAGCGGCCTGCGAGGCGATCTCCCCGATGGTGCGCCCGGATACCGTCGTCATCCCCTTGCTCAACGGAGTCGTCGTGTCCGACATCATGGAGCCGTTGTTGCCCCCATGCATCCTCGCCGACGGGGCGATCCGCGTGTTCAGCCGTCTGGAGAAACCGGGGCACATCATCCAAAGCGCAGAAATGTTCAGCATCGCCTTCGGCATGAAGGACGGCGCCAGACCCGACGTCTTCGACGAAATCGCGGCCCTGCTCAACAAAACGGGCATGAAAACGACGGTATCGGAGAATATTTTGGCGGAGAGCTGGTCCAAGTATGTGATGATGTGCGGCAACAGCGTTGTGTTTTGCTACTACGACGGTCCTGTCGGCAAAGTGCGCGAGGACCCGCAGTATGAAAACGTCCTTCGCGCAGTAACGGGCGAACTGATCGCGGTGGCCGCGGCCAAAGGAGTCGCGCTGCCTGCGGATACGGCGGACAAAGGTGTTGCCGCTTTCTCCAATCTACCGCCGGACGCCATGTCCTCCCTCTACCGGGACCTTAGCGGCGGCAAACCGGCGCGCGAAACCGAACTCGACCACATCATCGGAAGAATGGTGGAAATGGGACGGCAGACAGGCGTGGCAACGCCGTACCACACCATCGCCTACGAACACTTCGCCGGGAAGTAGCGATGCGAAAGCAAAGTTTTGAAGAGGAGCCCGCGTATTTCTTGTCGAAGTGTGCCTTTCTCCTGTTATCGGTACGTCGAAACCCGTATACGGACGCGGGTGGACTGAACGGAGTTATGCTATGAAGCCGGAGGACATACACAATGAACACGGCAAGGGCGAAATAGTCCTTTATCAGTCGGACGACGGGCTCGTAAAGCTGGAGGTTCGCCTGCAGGATGAAACTGTTTGGCTAACGCAGCAGTTGATCGCGGATTTGTTTCAGACTACGGCGCCCAATATCAGCATGCACATCCGCAATGTATTCGAGGAAGGCGAATTGACGCCCGAGGCAACTCGTAAGAAATTCTTAACAGTTCGCAGGGAAGGAAGCCGCGAAGTACGACGAGAATTGGAATTTTTCAACCTCGACATGATCATATCCGTGGGCTACAGGGTGAAAAGCCTGATTGCCACACGTTTTCGCATCTGGGCTACGCAGCGGTTAAAGGAGTATATCGTCAAGGGGTTTACTCTGGACGACGAAAGACTGAAAAATCCGCCGGTAAAGGGCTCCGCCGTTCCGGATTATTTCGACGAAATGCTGGAACGTATCCGAGATATCCGTGCAAGCGAACGGCGTATGTATCTGCGGGTGCGGGAAATTTTCGCTATGGCGGCGGATTATGAACCGGCCTGGAGTGAAACCACTAGGTTCTTCAGCATCATACAGAACAAACTGCACTTTGCCGCTACCGGCATGACCGCTGCGGAACTCATTCAGTCCCGCGCCGATCACCTTTTGCCTAACATGGGGCTGACGACCTGGAAAGGGAGCGAAATCCGCAAGAGCGATGTGGCCACCGCAAAGAACTATTTAAAAGAGGATGAGATCGAAGAATTGAACCGCATTGTGACCATGTGGCTGGATTTCGCCGAGGATCAAGCCAAAAGGCGCAAACAGGTGTTCATGAAAGACTGGGAACAAAAACTGAATGACTTCCTGCGATTTAACGAGCGCCGAGTACTGCCCGGCGCGGGCAAAGTGAGCAAGCAGAAGGCTGAAGATCACGCCAAGGCCGAGTATGAAAAGTTCGAGGTCCGACGCAGGGACTACAAAGAAGCTTTAGGTGCGTCAGATTATGTCAAACAACTTGAGGGAGCGATCAAGCAACTTTCGACACAAAAATACCGACGAAAATCTTAGGAATCGGCGGAGGAATAAAAAGATGCGCCGTAGAACGAAGTTCATGGTGTGCCCCTGGATGACATCGGAAACAGTTCCTATTCTCATTAAATCCTGTACCATCCGCGAGAAATCGACGATATCGTTGAAAAGTCTGTTCCAGGCTTTTGGTGCAGGCGACATGGGAGGAGAACCCTTATTTAACGAAACCGCCTTTTCGTTGAATAAGAGGTTCCCTTATTCAACGATCATTGAATAAGGATGGCGGCGACAAGGCCCTCGCCGTGCTGGTTCAAGTCCGGATGCCTCCCTTCCGTCGCCCTCCGGCCTTCAAAGAACACTAAATCCGCCCCGGATAAGAGGAGCGAAAAACAATACGCTCGCCGAGAAAGAAATTCGTTGCATAATTAGGAGGAGCGGTGCACGATGAACACGCTCGAAGAGGATATTCAAGAGCTGCGGGAGCGCTTAAGCGACGGGGTGACAGCGAGGGCCTATAGAAGAATTCTCTCGTACATGTCCCGATTGCGAACGACCTTTGCCGAACAGCGGGGTGAACATGCGGTAAGCGGGATCTACCAGGGTTCTTTCGATATGACCTACTTCGCGCTTTTTTCCGACGAGTTGAAGGAGCGCAACCTCAAACTCGCGGTTGTCTTCAATTACGCTTCATTCGCATTCGAAGTCTGGCTTGCCGCGAGGAATCGAAAGATACAGAGGGAATATTGGGAGCTGTTTCGTAACGCAGGTTACAAGAAGCACCGGCTCGTCGAGCCCGCAGTCGGCGTTGACGCCATCGCGACGGCCGCGCTCGCACCGGCGTGCTCTATGGAAGATGAAGACGGCCTCGCCGCCCGAATAGCCGAAGATGTCGCCGCTTTCGAGCGCGACATCGTGTCGTTCCTCAGCGATGTAGATGCGAAGAGTGAACCGTGAAACCCGCTAACGGCTTCCAATCCGCCTTGCTCCGTTGCACGGCTGAACTTTTTCGTTAGTCGTTTTCCGGGGGATGCCCGGGCGGCTCGCTTCCTTTCGAGTCCATCGAGTATTGCCCGGACTTGTCTCGAATCAGCCGCCTTCGTCCCGGCGGAAGCAATACGCTCATGGTGTTCGCCCCTCATTCGATTTTCCGCGAAGCGTCTTCAAGAGCTTTTCGGCCCGATTCGGTAATGCGGTAGCGCTGCTTGCTGCTGCGGGGTTTGTCGGGCACGGTCATTTCAATAAGAGCGGCTTTCAGAGCAGGCAGCAGATAGGCCTCCCTGAAGTAGTCCTCATGCTTGATCTCGAGTTTTTTCTGGATTTCAGTGCGCTTCATCTCGCCGGAGAGGACCGTTAAAAGCCGTCGGACTTCCCCGGTGACTTCCCCGGTGACTTCCCCGGTAACTTCCCCGGTAACAGAAGAAGCATCGTATTTACTATCGAGCTTGCCCTCTGTCGTCGTTTGGCCGCCGAACTCGGGCGCGCTCACGATCATCCGGAACATGTCGCCCTCGATCAGCCGGGGATCCGCTCCGCCGTAGAGCTTGCCGTACTTCATCATCTTGCGCATGCCGGACCCGAGTTCATCGGCCCGGAATATCTCCCGGAAGAAAGCGCCGATGACCGGATTCTTGGGAAACGGCGCGAAGGTCGACAAACTCAGGTCTCCGAAACCGTGAGGCCGATTGGCGTTCTCGGTGACGACCCTGCCGTATTCGATGATGAGCCGGGCCGGAGCGCCGCTTGTGTATTCTCTGTGAATCAGCATATTGGAGGCAACTTCGCGGAAGATGATGTCGCGCAGACTGACGCGCTCGATCCCCTCAAGATGAAACGGGTCGGGCAGGTGCTTTCGCACGAAGGCGAGGATTCGGTCGTAGCTGTCGATAAGGTTGGTGCGTACCAGATCCCGGTCGTCGTAGCGGTCGACGTCCACCTTGCGCAGTATCAGGTCGGTGCGGTGCGCCGGGCAGACGTTGAGAAGGAGCTGATCGGGAGCGAAGAGCAGGACTCCGGCCAGGGTGACGCCGCTCTCGCGCGTCAGAGGGTCGGTCTGGAAGAGCTGGGCGCTCCGCAGAAGCCGCAGATCGTCCATGTCCGCCCAAGGATGCTCGCGGTTGTCGATACGGACAATACGGCGGCACTTTTCGATCAGGTCGCGCCGCAAATCTTCGACCCGGATGTACGGGTACACCCTGTTCTCGCTGTAGGTCGCCTGCTTTCGCTGGTAGAGCAGAGCCACCTGCGCGGTATGGTCGGTGATGTCCAGATCGCCGTCCTCGTTTCGGTCGTAGATGCGCCCGTTGCAGCGATGCACCTGGGAACTCTCCGGAACATAGATGCGCAGCAGCGTTTTGCCCTCCACCGCGACCTCGTCTATGGAAAGATACGTCGGGGGAATGAGCTTCTGCGGGTTGTTCACCGCAGTCACGAAGTCCTTGCGAATACGCGCCAGAGCATCCGGCGCAATACCTGCGACCTCTCCGGAGTCCTGAACGCCGAGCAGGATCGTCCCGCCGTGCCGGTTCAAAAAAGCGCAGACGGTTTCGTACACATCCCGATTCAAGCGCTCCCGGCAGGTTTTGAACTCGAGATTCAGCCCCTCTCCCTTTCGGATCAGGTCGAGTATTCGCTGTTCGTTCGTCTCCATTCCCTCTGCCGCCTTTCCGCCTACTGAAAATTTATATGATAGGGTTGACCCGCGAAGACGTCGCACACCACCTTCGCCGCATCCGCCTGAAATTTCTGGCGTTTGAATTGGAGTTTCATTCGCTGTCACCTCCATGCACGTGAAGGAGATGTTGCTCTTCCTCGAACTCTTCAACCCATTCCGCTAATTTACGTTGCAGCAACGCCTTGTCCGGCAGATACAGACTGTAGGCCGAAGCATATATATTACTGTCCTCGGGCAG
>WPCG01002874.1_pt1 | contig 37561 bp, 27 predicted proteins | sample 5403311 | NCBI WGS metagenome assembly WPCG01 (sample SAMN12869467, study PRJNA574797) | sludge metagenome | isolation source: wastewater treatment of Control | place: China:Beijing | collected 2019-05-17
TGTTCTTTACGAGAACAATATTTTATAATATTCAAAAAAATTGCATCTTTGCGATGCAATTCGGGGTATTAGCTCAGTTGGCTAGAGCGCTTGCATGGCATGCAAGAGGTCATCGGTTCGACTCCGATATGCTCCACAGAAAATAAAATTAAAAACCTAAACAATTGCTCCGTAGATAGTTAGATTCATAAGATAAAAAATAATTCATAATATCTTTTGGTATATAACTAAATGTTTATAAATTTACAATCCAAATTAAATCTGAACAGAAACACAGTTATGGAAGTAAAAAAAACACCTAAAGCAAATCTCGAGAATAAGAAGCTCTTATTTAAAGAGATTGGATTAATACTGGCTCTGCTATTTGTTCTTGCAGGATTCGAATATAAATCAAAAGATAGAAACATATCGGACCTAGCAAATGATACAGCAGTATTTATTGAAGAAGAGAATATTCCAATTACAACAGAAACTCCTCCTCCTCCTCCTGAAATGCCAAAGATACCTGTTGTTTCAGATGAGATTGTTATTGTAGATGACAATATTGAGATTACCACAGACTTAATAATTAGTACTGAAGATGATAAGAATTTAGGTGTTCAGATTATCGATTACGTTCAAGGGAGAAAGGAAGAAGAGATTGAAGAAGAGGATATACCACTTGTTCTTGTAGAAGAGAAACCTAAATTTATGGGTGGAGATGAGAGCACATTTACTAAATGGGTATCCGATAGAATTGTTTATCCAGAAATTGCAAAAGAGAATAGCGTACAAGGTAGAGTAATGCTACAGTTCAAAGTGGATACAGACGGAAGAGTTGTAGACGTAAAAGTATTAAGAGGTGTAGATCCATCTCTTGATAGAGAGGCCGTAAGAGTTGTTTCATCGTCTCCTAAATGGACACCTGGTAGACAAAGAAACAGACCTGTTAGAGTAGTTTATAACTTCCCAGTTATATTCCAATTAAGATAATTAAAATAGAATTATAATTTAAAGACTGCTCACTATATTGAGCAGTCTTTTTTACATACAATATATGGAAAATACTGTACTCGTTGGTGTTTTAAGACAAAACGAAGATGAAAATAAGATAAAAGAGTATCTGAATGAACTTGAGTTTTTAGCAGAAACAGCAGGTGCAAATTCAGTTAAGTGGTTTATTCAAAAACTAGATAAAGCGAATCCTAAAACATATATTGGTTCTGGTAAACTAGATGAGATTAAAGAATATATAAAAGAGAATGAGATTAAGCTAGTAATATTTGATGATGAGCTTACACCATCACAATTAAGAAATATTGAGAGAGAACTAGAGTGCAGAATACTAGATAGAACAAATTTAATACTGGATATTTTTGCTCAAAGAGCTAAAACTGCATATGCTAAAACACAGGTAGAGTTAGCTCAGTACGAGTACCTACTTCCAAGGTTAACTCGAATGTGGACACACTTAGAGAGGCAAAGAGGTGGAATTGGGATGAGAGGGCCAGGAGAGAGTCAAATTGAGACGGATAGGAGAATAATTCTAGATAAAATAAGCAAATTAAAATCTCAACTAAAAAAAATAGATAGGCAGATGGCCTCGCAAAGAGGAAATAGAGGGTCTATGGTGAGAATATCGCTTGTAGGGTATACAAATGTTGGCAAAAGCACAATAATGAATATGCTAGCTAAAAGTGATGTATTTGCAGAGAATAAACTATTTGCAACACTAGATACAACAGTAAGAAAAGTAGTTATTGAGAATGTTCCCTTCCTTTTGAGCGATACTGTAGGTTTTATAAGAAAACTCCCACACCAACTTGTAGAGTCGTTTAAAAGTACTCTTGACGAGGTAAGAGAGGCAGATATATTAATTCATGTAGTGGACATATCGCACGAAAATTTTGAAGAGCAAATAGAAATAGTAAAAAACACTCTGCATGAAATTGGAGCTAAGGATAAACCCGTATTTTTAGTTTTTAATAAAATAGATGCATACAAATATATACCTGCAGACGAATTTTCTTTTGAAGAGAAAAAAAGAGAAAACTATAGTCTAGAAGAGCTTAAAAACACCTGGATTAACAAAGAAAATTCTCCATCTATATTTATTTCTGCTAAAGAGAAACTAAATATAGAGAAACTTAGAAACGATATTTACAAAATGGTTGCTGAGATTCATGCAGGCAGATATCCATTCAATAATTTTTTGTATTAAATAAGATTATCTGTTATTAAGAAACAATTCTACAGGAAACTTTTCTACCCTACGACCTTTATAGCCTATCATTTCTGATGGGACAAAAAGAGCATTTAATAAAGCCTCCTCTGTTGCCTCAATAGTAGCAGCAAAAATAGCTGATAGCTGATGATTTTGTAACTCAATATGGTTTAGTATAGATAATTGTTCATTAACTAAATTAGACTCATTTATAGACAATGCAATAACATAATCTCCGCTACCATTTGAAGCTATACCACCTGTCTTTGCTAATCCTAACATAGCTCTTTTAGCAACCCTCTCTAGATTTCTAGAAAGTATAGGTGCATCTGTAATTACAACAATCATACATGATCCATCCGATTTTTGAGTTATATGATTGACAAAATCATGTTTATTTAAAATTTCACCCATCTTTACACCATTAACGCTCAATATTCCACCATAGTTAGACTGAACTAATACACCAATAGTATATCCACCCAGAGACTCGGGTAAAACTCTGGAAGAAGTGCCTATACCAGCTTTAAAACCAAAAGAGACCGTTCCGGTTCCTGCACCAACTGACCCCTCCTCTACTCTACCACCTTTAGCTAATGTTAAAGCCTCAAGAGCATCGGCTTTAGTGATTACTCGAGACTTTATATCATTAAGATATCCATCATTTGTCTCTCCAACAATAGAATTAACAGATCCAATATTAGAATTTTCTGGAAATGAAAGCGTATAATCAATTAATGCATCAATACATGGAGCAACACTCAATGTGTTTGTTAAAAGAATAGGAGTCTCAATATTTCCTAACTCCTTAACTTGAGAATATCCTGCCAATTTTCCAAATCCATTTGCAATATATATTGCAGCAGGGACTTTATTTCTAAAAATATTATTCTCATGAGGTATTATTGCAGTAACACCAGTTCTAATACTGTCATGCATAATAATTGTTTTATGCCCTACCAAAACACCTTTTACATCTGTAATTGCATTATATTCACCTCTATCAAAAACACCTATTCGTATATTATAATCTTGTACTCTCTTTTGTGCTACAGGAAAAAATATAATATAAATCGAAATAACAAATAAAAACATGGGTAAAAATTAAAGAAGAAAATTAATAATGCTAATCACAAAAAAATATGATAAGTTAATGAATAAATATATAAAGAATCACAGTATCAACAATAAACTAAAAATTATCAACTTTAAATGCTCCTGATGGACAGCATCTCAATGCTTCTAACAAAAATTCATCAGCATCGGGAGTATATTCTAATAAATAATGAGAATTACCAATTTTTGTGCCATTAACAAATCGTGGGAAATCAATATCCATCACAACTTGATCACAAATTTCAGCACAAACTCCACAAGAAAAACACTCATCATAATTAATTTCCCAAAGCCTACCATTACTTGAACCATTAGTATACTTGGAAGAAAGCGGAGTCAGTATAACAATAAAGAGTCCGATAAACAGAAAAAACTTGTACTTTTTCATAATTGTAAATTGTAAATTGTAAATTGTAGATTGTAAATTATTTTTTGATACTGTGATATTTACTAAGATAACTATAATTTAAGAAAAAAATCAAATATTGAGAATAAAACGTCAGGGGATTCAATAAAAGAGCAGTGTCCAACATCAGGAATAATTATAACATTAGACCCATATGATGTTTTTAATTTTTCTGTTTGCTCAATATTGATATAATTATCAGAGGAACCTAAAACAACCAATTTAGGTTTTTGTAAATTAGTAAAAAAAATAGAGTTATCCTCTCTTAACATAATTCCTTTAATAGATGAAACAATACCTTCAGGGTCATGCACCTCACAGATCTCAACAAGCTCATGAATTTTGTCTTCGAATTTAATTACATTAGAACTAGAGAAAAGTTTTGTAAAAGAGATAGAGGCTATTTGCTGTAATTTATTAAGTTTTATTAACTCTATTTCCCTCTCTCTATCAAGGAGCTTTTGCGGGGTATCGGAATAGGGAGTAGAGTGTAAAAGAACTATAGAAGAGTATCTATTTGGATCATTTTTTATGCACTCCAAAGCAACATACCCTCCCATAGAGTGCCCAATAACAACAACATTATTATGAATAGAGAGAGAGTCTAAAAGCAAAGATATGAGATGGGCAACTCTATCCATATTATTAATATCAAAAGAACCCGATAGACCATGACCAGGTAGATCAATAGAAATAACTCTATATCTATCTGTGAATTGTTCTATAAAATCGCTCCAGATATACAAAGTCTCAAGATATCCATGTAGAAAAAGTAAAACAGGTTTCTCTGGATTCAAAACTTCACTCTTTTTTAGAGAATCACTAATATGAATTGGGATACCAGATATGACTTTAAAATACTCCATAAAAACTTTTTTACAAATTTAAAAAGAAAAAGCGTTTAAAGTTCATATATTTGAACATAAAAAAAAGTAATGAATAAGTTAACTAAAATATTGTCTTTAATGGCAATTTCACTATCTCTTTTAAGTTGTAATAAAGAGATTGATCCTATTGTTTTAACTGGTAGTTGGGAATTAGATACCCTATCAGTAATTGTAAATATTGTATACAACCCACAAGTGGCAGAAGAGTATCCTAACACACTTATCTTCCTAGAAAAAAATAAACATAATCTTAGAAGAGAGCTAATGAAACCTCAAAGAATTGTATTTAAAGCTCCAAATGTTAGTGAATTTTATTATAATGATGTTCCTTTGCCAGTAACTGGAACTTACTTACAAGAGAGCGCTTATTTTGTAATTCACAACACCCTTTTTTCAGATGGGATTTTAGGTGCATCAGATAATTTAAGATTGGAATTGTACTATTCCAAAGATCGATTAATGCAAATATTATTAAATTTTTTAACAAATGAAGATGACTCTCAAGAGACTTTTAGCAGATTAATTGAACAATTTAATGGCATTGGATCTTATAAAAAAGCTATTTAGATTGTTATAATCTCTAATAAAATAAGGGTGACTAATAAATTAGTCACCCTCACTTTTGTATAATATAAATCTAGTCCTTTATTTTAGCTTTTAAAAACTCTCTATTCATTCTAGCAATATGTAATACAGAGATACCTTTAGGACACTCCATTTCGCAAGCTCTTGTATTAGTACATGCACCAAAACCAAGTTCATCCATCTTTGCAACCATAGATTTTACACGTCTTGCAGCCTCAACTTTTCCTTGAGGTAAAAGTGCTAAAGAGCTTACTCTTGCAGACACAAATAGCATAGCAGATCCGTTCTTACAAGTTGCTATACAAGCTGCACATCCAACACATGAAGCAGCATCCATACTCTCTTCTGCGTCTTCTCTAGGAATCGGAATAGCGTTTGCATCTGGAATACCTCCAGTATTAACAGAAACATAACCTCCTGCTTGTAAAATCTTATCTAGAGCATTTCTATCAACAACCAAATCTTTAATTACAGGCATCCCTGCAGATCTCCAAGGTTCAATAGTAATAGTTTCACCATCTTTAAATTTACGCATGTGAAGCTGACATGTTGTAATATCATCATCAGGACCATGAGCTCTACCATTAATGTAAAGCGAACACATTCCGCAAATACCCTCTCTACAATCATGATCGAATGCAACAGGTCCCTCACTTTTACAACCCTTATTTACTGCTACTGGGTCGATTCCCTCTCTAACCAACTGATCATTCAGAATATCCATCATCTCCAGAAAAGAGGAATCGGGAGATATATTTTTTACATGATATGTCTGGAAATAACCTTTATCCTTAGCGCTCTTCTGACGCCATATTTTTAATGTAAAGTCCATATCTGTCAAATACTTAATCTTTGTAATTTCTATTTGCTATCTTAACAAACTCATACTTAAGAGGCTCTTTATGTAAAATATGATCTGCACTTTTTGCGTCATACTCCCAGCATCCTACATACATGAAGTTTTCATCGTCACGCTTTGTTTCACCCTCTTCTGTTTGCATCTCTTCTCTAAAGTGACCACCACAGGACTCTCTCCTATGTAAGGCATCTTTTGCCATTAACTCACCCATTTCGAGGAAATCTGCTACTCTTAATGCCTTTTCTAGCTCTTGATTGAACTCTTCGTTAGTATTTGGAACAAAAACATCTTTCCAAAACTCTTCTCTTAGCTCTTTAATTTGAACTATAGCTTTCTTAAGACCCTCTTCATTTCTAGCCATACCAACGTAATCCCACATAATATGACCTAGTTTCTTATGAAAATGATCTACAGGCTGATTCCCTTTAATTGAGAATAATTTAGCAATTTTATCTTTTACCTGCTTTTCCGTTTCAATAAACTCCTTAGAATTAATATCTGTTTTAGGCTCACTAATTTTTCCAGCTAAATAATCTCCAATAGTATATGGCAGTATAAAATATCCATCAGCCAATCCTTGCATCAAAGCAGAAGCACCTAGTCTATTACCACCATGATCACTAAAGTTTGCCTCACCTATTGAGAACAAACCAGGAATAGTAGTCTCTAGGTTATAATCTACCCATATTCCACCCATTGTATAGTGTATTGCAGGATATATCATCATAGGCTCTTTGTAAGGATCTACGTCTGTAATCTTCTCATACATCTGGAACAAATTACCGTATCTTGCCTCAATTACATTTTTACCTAAACGTTCAATAGCCGATTTAAAATCTAGAAATACAGCTAACCCTGTCTCGTTTACTCCATATCCAGCATCGCAACGCTCCTTAGCAGCTCTAGATGCAACGTCTCTTGGAACTAAATTTCCAAAAGCTGGATATCTTCTCTCTAAATAATAATCTCTATCCTCTTCTGGTATTTGAGATGCTTTAATTTTATTTGCTCTCAATTTCTCTACATCCTCTTTTTTCTTAGGAACCCAGATTCTTCCATCATTTCTAAGTGACTCACTCATTAAAGTCAATTTGGATTGCTGCTCTCCATGTACTGGAATACATGTAGGATGAATCTGCGCAAAAGAAGGATTTCCAAAAATAGCTCCCTTTTTATAACACTGCCATGCAGATGATCCATTACTATTCATAGCGTTAGTAGAAAGGAAAAAAACATTTCCATAACCACCTGTAGCTATAACAACAGCATGTGCTCCATATCTTTCTATCTCTCCAGTAATAAGATTTCTAACAATAATACCCTTAGCCTGTCCATTCACTAGAACTAGATCTAACATCTCCCTTCTATTGTAAGACTTAACATTGCCTAAATGAATTTGTCTATTTAAAGCAGCATAGGCACCTAACAAAAGTTGTTGACCTGTTTGACCTCTAGCATAAAAAGTCCTACTTACTTGAGAACCTCCAAAGGATCTATTATCTAATAATCCACCATACTCTCTAGCAAAAGGCACTCCTTGAGCAACACACTGATCTATAATTAGATTACTGACTTCAGCTAATCTATAGACATTTCCCTCTCTACTACGATAATCTCCTCCCTTAATTGTATCGTAAAAAAGACGATAAACAGAGTCGTTATCATTAGGGTAGTTTTTGGCAGCATTTATTCCACCCTGCGCAGCAATCGAGTGTGCTCTTCTAGGGGAGTCGCTTATGCAAAAGACTTTTACATTATACCCTAACTCTCCCAATGCAGCTGCTGCAGAAGCTCCACCAAGACCTGTTCCAACTACAATAACCTCTAGCTTTCTTTTATTAGCCGGGCTTACCACTCGAATCTGAGCCTTATGCCTTGTCCATTTTTCTGACAATGGCCCCTCAGGAATCTTAGAATTAAGTTTTTCGGACATTTCTTATACCATTTTTTAAAGTCCACAAAATTATGAATTTTAAGGAAGATTACCAATTATATCTTATTATAAAATTATTTTTTATCTTTTTTTAAAAATTGAAATATATCTTTACAGATGTAACCTAATACTGTTAATATAATGAAAAAATTTGCAACCTTTTTAGTAATGAGTATTATAACATCACTATCCTACTCTCAAATTACAATTATTCCAAAACCCAACTCTTTAGAACTTAAAAATGAGTATTTCAAAATTAATAATCAGACTATTATTTATTCAAATGAAAAGAGTAAATCCAATATTTCATACTTAAAAGAGTATCTCAATAGAGGAACAAATCTCAAAATAGAAACAGTCAAAAATAGACCGATAAACAACTATATTATCTTAGATATATCATCTTCTTATGAAATTCCTAATGAAGGATATAATTTAATTGTAGACAAAAACGGTATAGTAATCAAAAGCTCAACTGAGGCAGGAATCTTTTATGGAATACAATCTCTATTACAGATGCTTCCTGCAACAGTTTATTCAGGTAAAATAGATACTAATGAATTAATAGTACAAGGAGTAAATATATCTGATTATCCAAGATTTAATTATAGAGGAATGATGCTAGATGTTTCTAGAACATTTTTTGATGCAAAAACCGTTAAACAATATATTAATTGGCTAGCATATCATAAAATTAATAAATTTCATTGGCATTTAACAGATGATAATGGTTGGAGAATTGAGATAAAAAAATATCCAAAACTAACTCAACTAGGTGCCTGGAGAGGTGATAATGAGATACTAAGTCCATCTTTTGGTTCTGGTAGTGCTAGGTATGGCGGATATTATTCTCAAGAGGAAATAAAAGAGATTGTTGCATATGCAGCAGAGAGACATATTGAAATTATACCAGAAATAGATTTACCAGGTCATAGTAGGGCTGTTACAGCCTCTTATCCAAATGTTGGCTGTGACGGAGATGATAGCTCTGTAAGTGTACAAGGAGAATCAAATAATGTTTGGTGTGTAGGTAAAGAGGATAACTTTAAGATGCTAGAAAATATAATAAAAGAGGTTGCTTCACTTTTTCCTTCTAAATATATTCATATTGGGGGTGATGAGGTTAATTATGATGCATGGGATAATTGCCCTCATTGTCAAAGTCTTATGAAAAAAAGAGAGATGAAAAAGCATGAAGAGTTGCTAAACTACTTTGTTAGAAGAATGGAATCTATTTTAGAAAAACATGGAAAATATATGGCAGGTTGGGACGAAATTCTAGATGGAGGTGAACTCAAACCCAATACAAGAGTTTATGCCTGGAGGAGTGTTGCAAAAGGAATTGAGTCAGTAACTAAAGGCCAGCCTACCATAATGATGCCTGGAGAGTTTTGTTACTTTGATATGAAGCAATCTAATGTTGAAAGAGGGCATAACTGGGCAGGTATTGTAACAACAGAGAAAAGTTACTCACTAGATCCTATAGCTACAGCAGAACTAAACGATAAACAAGCTAAACTAATAGTTGGTGTTCAAGCAGCACTTTGGACAGAATTACTTGGCTATCCTAATAGATTTATTGAATACCAAACCTTTCCAAGAATTGCTGCAATTGCAGAAGTGGGATGGACAAACCCAGAAAATAAAGACTGGAATAATTTTAAAAGTAGATTAAGATCTGCGCATTATGAAAGAATGTACCAAATGGGTATTGCATTCCGATTAGAACCTCCAAAAGCAGATTATATAAATGGCTCAATTATAGTTATATCTCCTGAGCCTTGGTTAGTAGTTAGATATACAACAGATGAATCTGAGCCTAATATGTATTCCCCTATTTATAGAGGAGAAATTATTACGGATAGAGCTCACAAATTTAGATTTGCAACTTTTTATAAAGATGAAATTAGAAGTGTCTCTATTAAACCAGAAAATGCAAATTATACTTATTTAAAACCTGTTACAAGAGTAGAGACAAACATGACAGAGAATATTAAATTCCCTATAAAAAATGTTACAGACTATAATTTTAATACATACTTTAGAACATCTTCAAAAACCAAAGAGGGAGATTATTTCACATATATTTTTGAGGAGCCTGTCAAAGCGTCAAGAATAACGATAGAAACAGGCATTCCTCAAATTACATTTTATGGAGTTACAGATGGTTATGCAGAATATAGCTATAATGGCGTTGATTATGAAGGTAAAACCTATTTTAACAAAAACACAGCTATTCTATTCCCAAAAAAACCTGTACTAAAAATTAGAATTACAATAACAAAACCTAATGATGGGCATATACTATCTCTACAAGATCTAAAAATAGAGGAGTAGAAATATTTTTTAATATATACCAGAATAAGCTCCAATTACAGAGTCATCTAGATCTCTATATAGTAATTGGAGCTCTTTTTTATCAATTCCATCTCTTCTCCATCTCTCTATTGGCTCCTTAAATAATCTAAATATATATTGATCAACAGAGCTTAACTGCTGCATATATCCTGTCTTTTCTCTATTGTATATTAGATTAAATTTAAAATATCTCTTTCCACTACCTCTCTCTATAGGAAAAATTCTATATTTTAACTCAAGAGCCATATCACAAGCATATGCATTATTGGTATTATCAGACTTTACAGCAATAGAAGGTAAAACTCCTCCTGCACCTACCCAGGCTGGTATAGCCACTCCTGTGGGTGGATAGCCTAAAATAGTCCACATTGTAGTTAAATCTGGAGACTCTCCATTTTTAACTCCTTGAACAATAACTGAAGCAGTAGAAGATCTTCTAGGAATAAAATCCATATCTATAAACCAACCACTATCTAGTGACTTTTCAGATAAATCTATATCTAATAAAGAGTGATAAAACGATCTAGATAAATTATTAAAAATCCAATGAGGAGTAATGTCACCATAAGAGGATTTACGTGAAAGAATATTATTAGCATTCATGTATCTTATATACCCCATTCCTTGGTTAAATCTACCTGTATAAGAGAAATTAGTATATACTAAATATCCTAATGGAGCAATCTTTGGATCATTAACATCTAATTTAACAAATGAATGATTATTTACTTCATAATATGCTGCTCCTCCTTTAGAATCAATAACTCCAAAATTAGCCTCAACTCTCATAGGTCTGGGATAATTATTTATAAACTCTTCAAACTCCTCTAAACTTGAACATACAGAAAGAGCCTTGAACATAAAAACACCCTCCTGATCCATCTCCTTAACATCATCATCTTTTAGATTATACGAAGCAGTATTCATAATTGAAAAACCAGCACTATTTGTACCAATCCACACTACCCCACCCTCATCTGGACTATTTACTAAACCAATGAAATTATGTTTATCACCTTTAAAAAATTCTAATCTATTATTATCCTCGCCAGTATCCCTATGTTTCCATAAAAGCGGTCTCCCATCTGGTGTCAATTTTCCAGTAATAATTGCCGATGTACATGAATAGATCTCTGTGGTACTAAAAACAAAAAAAAGCACTGCAGATAAATAAATTAAAACGTTTTTCATAATAAAATAAATTAAAATAATGATGGATCTGGTTTATATCTCTCTATAGATAAATGACTATATGCTAAATCTGTAACCTCTCTTCCTCTAGGCGTTCTGTGAATAAACCCCTCTTTTATTAAATAGGGCTCATACACCTCCTCTATGGTTCCTATATCTTCACTCACTGCTGTAGCTATAGTTCCTACTCCAACAGGGCCTCCCTTAAATTTATTAATAATAGTGGTTAAAATTTTATTATCCATAGAATCTAAACCTCTTTTATCTATATTTAAAGCATCCAACGCATAAACTGTGATATTATAATCGATATCACCGCTACCTTTTACTTGAGCAAAATCTCTAACTCTTCTTAATAACGAATTTGCAATCCTAGGCGTACCCCTACTTCTTCTTGCAATCTCCTCAGCAGCAGTACTATCAATTTCAACATTTAAAATAGAAGCACTTCTGATAATAATATTTAATAATGTCTCAATATTATAATATTCTAAATGAGATTGAATTCCAAATCTAGCTCTTAAAGGAGATGTTAAAAGACCACTTCTAGTAGTTGCTCCAACAAGTGTAAAAGGATTTAAACTAATTTGAACAGATCTAGCTCCAGGGCCCTTGTCAATCATCAAATCTATTGTATAATCTTCCATAGCAGAGTATAAATACTCTTCAACAACAGGTGAAAGTCTGTGAATTTCATCAATAAAAAGAACATCACCTTTATTCAAACCAGTTAATAGACCAGCAAGATCTCCTGGCTTATCTAGAACAGGACCAGATGTAATTTTTAAATCAACACCCATTTCATTAGCAACTATATGAGCTAATGTAGTTTTCCCCAAACCCGGAGGACCATGTAATAAAAGATGATCCAAAGATTCCTCTCTCATTTTTGCTGCTTGGACAAAAATTTTTAAATTTTCTATAATTTTGTCTTGCCCACTAAACTGCGCAAAATCTTTTGGGCGAATCTGATTTTCATAATCTCTATCTACAGATCTTTTCTCCTCTCTAGGATTAAAACTAACCATTTAAAAACAATTTTCAACAATAATTAATAAATACAAATATATACTATTTATTATAGAAATATATTGTTTTTATTATTGTTTGTTAATATGTTAATAACATAAATAGTCAACAATTTTACGTACTTATAAAGATCATTTTAACAGACATTTCAACATATGTTCAAAAATTTTATTTACTGATTTATAGATTTTTAAATCGGAAAATAAGGAGTTGTTAACAATTGTTGATAAATATGAGATTTTTAAATTAACACTATTAACATGTTTAAAAGTTATGGATAGTTGTTAGAAAACTTAGTGAAACTATTTTTGCTTATATCTGCCGATTTTTTATATATATATTTTCCTTTATGAGTTATCAGAAGTTTTCAATAGTTATTAATAGTTATTAACCAAAAGATGTTAATAACTATATTTGCACACAATTATGGATAAACAAGAGTATATTAATATTTTTAAAGACCAAAAGCCTGTAAAAGAGCTTTTTAAGCTATATAACGAAAAGAGATCAGATACTTTTCTAATAAAGGGGCTATACTCCTCATCAAAATCTTTTGCAATATCTGCAGCATCTGTCAAAGGAATAAATATAGTAATTTTAAATAATAGACAAGATGCAGAATATTGTACCTCTGATTTATATAGAATTGATAATGAGGATAATATTTTATTTTTTCCAGCTTCTAAAGATGTAAATAAACGTTTTAATATAAGTGATTCTTCTAGTTTAGTTCAGAGAACACATACTCTTAATCGGATTAATAGTTTTCTATCTGATAGTGGAGAGAGAGCAAAATTAATAATAGTTACGTATCCTCAGGCGGTAGAAGAGTTAATTATAGAGCAATCAAAATTTATAGATAGTATTTTAAAAATATCTAAAGGCGATGAGTTGAGTCACGATTTTATTAAAGAGATTCTATTTGAATATGGATTTTGTAAAAGTGATTATGTTTCAGAACCTGGTCAATTTGCATTAAGAGGAGGAATTATAGATATTTTTTCTTTTTCTGACAATAGACCATATAGAGTAGATTTTTTTGGTGATACAGTAGAAAATATTAAAATATTTGACATTGATTCTCAAAGATCTGTACAAGAGGTAAACTCTGTAGATATTTTGCCAAACATAACGGATCGGCAAAGTGAGAATATTATCTCGATTTTTGATTTTTGTCAAAATAAATCTACATTATGGATTAGTGATGTAGATTATCTTTTGGGAAAATTTGATAATGATTTATTTAATAATATAATTAACTCTCATAAAACATTTCTTTTTTCGCCTGCTATTGAAAATAGCTCAATTTATAGCAAAATAGTGGAGTTTGATACTACGCCACAGCCGATATTTAATAAGAATTTTAGTTTATTAGCAGAGGATATTAAGTTAAATATATCAAGGGGATACAAAGTATCTATACTGACTGAGAGTGCTTCGCAGACTGAGAGAATAGCTGCTATTTTATCGGAGTTTTCAAAATCGGGCAAACTAGATTATACAATTGAGCCAATCTCTATTCATGAAGGATTTGTAGATAATATATCAAAAAGGTGTTTGTATACCGATCACCAAATATTTGATCGCCACAGAAGAGTAAAACTATTTAAAAGTGTAGAGAAAAGTGAGAAATTAACAATTAATGAGCTTAATGCATACGAAATTGGAGACTATATTGTACATATAGATCACGGTGTTGGTCAATTTGGAGGATTGGTTAAGACAAATCTAAATGGTAAAGAGCAAGAGGCTGTTAAGTTAATATACAAAGATGGAGATGTGATTTTTGTTTCCGTTCACGCTCTTCACCGAATTGCTAAGTATAGATCTAAAGATGCAGAGTCTCCAAAAATATATAAACTTGGAACAGGAGCATGGCAAAAGATAAAAAGTCAGACTAAAGCTAAGGTTAAAGATATTGCAAAAGATCTGATTGATTTGTATTCAAAAAGAAAGGATGTTAAGGGCTTTGCTTTTTCTCCTGACTCTTTTTTGCAACATGAGCTAGAGGCTTCATTTATGTATGAAGATACTCCAGACCAGTACAAGTCAATAACTGCTGTAAAAGCCGATATGGAGCAAGAGTATCCTATGGATAGGTTAGTTTGTGGAGATGTTGGTTTTGGTAAAACAGAGATTGCAATTAGAGCATCATTTAAAGCTGTTGCCGATAATAAGCAGGTTGCTGTATTAGTTCCAACAACGATACTCTCTTTACAGCATTATAGGTCATTCTCTAAAAGATTAAAAGAGTTCCCATGTAAAATTGAGTATATAAGTCGGCTAAAGAGTGCAAAAGAGATTAGAGAGATATCTGATAAACTAAAGAGTGGAGAAATTGATATAATTATAGGAACCCATCGATTATTAAACAAAGAGATAGAGTTTAAAGATTTAGGACTGCTTGTTATTGACGAAGAGCAGAAGTTTGGAGTTGCTGCAAAAGAGAGGCTAAAGCAGATTAAATTAAATGTAGATACATTAACATTATCGGCAACACCTATTCCAAGAACCTTGCAATTCTCTTTGTTGGGAGCAAGAGACTTATCTATAATCTCTACTCCACCACCAAATAGGCAACCAATAAGTACTCATTTGATTGATTTGGATTGGGAGTTTATAAAAGAGGTTATAAATCAAGAGATAGAAAGAGGTGGTCAAATTTTTTTCGTTCACAACAGAGTAGAAGATATAAAGGCAATAGAGGATACAATAAAGTCTATTATTCCAACAATAAAAAGCTGTATTGCACATGGTCAGATGGCTCCTGCCGATCTGGAGAAAAGAATATTAGATTTTATATTGGGTGATTATGATATACTAATTGCAACAACCATTGTAGAAAATGGAATTGATATACCTAATGCAAACACAATAATAATTAATAATGCTCAAAATTTTGGATTGAGTGATCTTCACCAATTAAGAGGAAGGGTAGGGAGGTCAAATGTAAAGGCATATTGTTATTTAATTACTCCGCCAGTTTCTAACTTAAAAGATGATGCTAGAAGAAGATTGAAGGCAATAGAAACCTTTTCTGATTTAGGTAGTGGATTTAATATAGCTATGCAGGACTTAGATATTAGAGGAGCGGGAAATCTTTTGGGAGCCGAGCAGAGTGGATTTATTGCCGATATGGGATTTGAAACTTATCAAAGAATTTTAGAGGAGGCTTTTATTGAGATTAAACATGAAAAGGGTTTTGATGAAGAGACTAAAGAGTCATATGTTAGTGATTGTATTATTGATACAGATCTTGAGATTCTAATACCAGATAGTTATATTAGTATAACTGCAGAGAAAATTAGATTATATAAAGATTTGGATAGTATATTGTCTGAGGAAAAACTTGAGCAATTTAGAGAAGAGTTAGAAGATAGATATGGAAAGTTGCCAAAACAGGTAGAGCAGTTAATGTTTGTTGTTAAGCTCAGATGGCTTGGTATTGAGCTAGGGTTTGAAAAGATAGTATTAAAAGGTTCAAAGATGTTGGCCTACTTTGTTTCAGATCAGAAATCTTCGTACTATTCGGGTAATAAATTTGCCTCTATTTTAAATTATATTCAAAAAGAGAGTAAAATTTTTAGAATTAAAGAGCAAAACAATAAATTATTAATATCTGCTGATAATGTAAAATCGGCAGAAAATGCATATAATATTTTTTTTAAGATGAAGTTATAATTTTTTATACCTTTGCTGTCCGTGGTAAATTTATTATTAGATATAGGTAATTCCTCTGTAAAAGCCTCATTTTGTAAAGATCTTTCTTTAGAGAATATTATAAGATATGATGGCACAGATATAATCTCATTTTTACTCTCCCTTATTGATAGAGAAGAGGTGAGTTCTGTGGTCATATCATCTGTTAGAGATATAGATAGCAAATTGATTGAAACGGTAGAGAGTAGGGGAGTTTCTCTCTATATAATTGGTAATAATGTTGATTCACCAATAATTAATAGATATAAATCTGTGTCTACATTAGGTTCAGATAGATTGATGGCTGCAGTTGCCGTAAAATATCTTTTTCCTAATAGAGATGTTATAATTTTTGATTTTGGAACAGCTCTAACTGTGGATTTTGTAAATAGTAAAGGAGAATATTTAGGTGGTAATATTTCTCCTGGTTTAAGTACAAGATTTAAAGCTTTAAATAGTTTTACAAATAGACTTCCTCTTATTGATTCTAGAGTTGTTAAAAACGAAATAGGCGAATCAACAGAGTCCGCAATAGAGAGTGGTGTAATTTTAGGTCTGATTTTTGAAGTTGAGGGATATATGAGAAAATACCCTAATCATATATATGTAATAACTGGTGGTGATGCGAATTTTTTTGGAGAAAAACTTAAAAGTTCGATATTTGTAGTTTACAACTTAGTCTTGATGGGAATGGCCCATACAATAAATAATTATGCAAAATAGAAGAATTAAAGAGTTTTTTATAGCGGTTGTAATACTGCTTACTTTTAATAATATATCTTTTTCTCAAGATACCGATGCTTTAGGTACCTTTACTCCATACTCAATTTTTGGGTTAGGGGATATTAATAAAGGAGGTACTGCTTTTAATAAAGCAATGGGTGGTACAGGCATTGCCATTAGAGAGAATAGATTGATTAATTTAGTTAATCCAGCAGCTATTAGCTACAGAGATACTCTCTCTTTTATGTTAGATTTTGGTGTTACTCAGAGTGGTCATTATTCAAAGAGTGATAATAAATCATCGGCTTATAATGTGTTTAATATGCATCACGTTGCATTAACTTTTCCGATTTATAAAAAATCGGCATTTGTAGCTGGTATAATGCCATATAGTAATATAGGTTATAAATTTGAGACTGTAGAGACAAGGCCAGAGATTATTAATGAATTGGGATATATTAGATATCAAAAATATGGTACAGGTGGTATAACTAAATCATTTATGGGGGCATCTTTTGTCTTTTTAGATAAGTTTTCATTTGGTGCCGAAGGAATATACTATTTCGGAACAATTGATAAGTATTCAAATGCTAATTTTATTACTAATCCAAATTATAGAGCAATCAATACAGGTATAGATCATACTATTAGCTCTTTTTCTGGTAAATTAGGATTACAGTATAGTACTAAAGTAAAAAATGATTTAGACTTAACAGTTGGTGCTACTTGGTTAATTGGGTCAAAATTAGGAGGAGACTTCTCTAGATACTCTTATGCATATGGTTCAAGGGGTAATATTGATACTGTTTATAGCTCCACTGTGAACGAAACCTTTTTAGAGATTCCCAATGAATATGGGATAGGTTTTTCGTTAAGAAAGAAAGACAAATGGTTAATTACAGCAGACTATATTAGACAAGATTGGAGTGACGTTGATTTTTTGCCGACACCTGGAGTGGATTTTAGAACTGCGGCAAGTAATTCTTTCAGATTTGGATTTGAATATATTCCAAATAGATATGATGTAAGATATTATTCAAAAAGAGTATCTTATAGAGGTGGTTTCTATTATGATAACTCATACATGAAGGTGTCTGGTAAGCAGATAAATGCTATGGGTGTAACACTTGGAGCAACATTACCGATCTTTAGATTCTATAATGGATTAGGAATTTCATTAGATATGGGTCAAAGAGGATCGATGAAGAATAATTTGGTAAGAGAGAGGTATATAATGATGAATTTTAGCATCTCTTTGCACGATATTTGGTTTATTAAATATAAGTATGATTAATTTTCAATAGTAATTATATAATTAAAATATTATGAAAAAAGCGCGCGTTTTATTAATTGCTACATTATTAAGTTTTGTTTCGGTTATTGGTTATTCTCAAGGTAGATTAGCTAATGAGAGTCCAGAATGTTTGAGGAGTCTTTCGTTTTATAACGATTATATGAAACAGAATAATTTAAAAGAGGCAGCTCCTTTATGGAGAGAGGCATTCAAACATTGTACACCTGGTGTTAGACAGGGGATATATGTTGATGGTATTAGAATTTTTAGAAATTTTATAGATAATACATCTAATAATGAGTTAAAAAATAGCTATATAGATTCGTTATTAATGATGTATAATTTGAGATTGGAGCACTTTCCAAGTAATGCAGCAGCAGCAGCGGAGTTTAAGGTTTATGATCTTGTGCAATTGAGACCAGATGCCGATAAGGAGATTATGGATGCTATTCTTGATGCTATGAAATATGCGGGAAGCGAAGTTTCTCCTGCAATTTTGGTTCTTGCTATGCAAAAAGCTCTAGATCTTAATAAAAGTGGTCACTACACAGTAGATCAGGTGGTTGAAAAGTATTCATTGGTAAGCGATGTTGTAGAAAAATTGGTCTCAGCAAATAATGGAGATGCTGAGCAAGCAAAGACAGATATTGATAATCTTTTTGCATCTAGTGGTTTAGCAAGTTGTGAAAACATTATTAAGCTTTTTACACCAAGATTTAGAGAGAACCCTAATGATAGAGATTTAGTTGCAACAATTGTTAAGTTATTAAATGATGCTGACTGTACAGAGGATCAGTTATATATAGAAACAGTACAGGCATTATACAATATGGATCCTTCTAATCATACATATGCTAGATATCTTCATAGATTATACTCAAATAGAGGAGATCATGAGAACGCTTTAAGAATGCTACAATCAGCTATAGATAGCGATCAGTCTACTGATGAGGAGAAAGCTAATATGTATATCGAAATGTCCAATTATTACTTACAAAGATTAGAAAATCTTTCAAAGGCTGCAGAATCTGCAAGATTAGCTATTCAAAAAAGTTCTACTGTTGCTGGAAGAGGAAATTTGATTTTGGGTCTTATTTGGGGTTCTTTAAAGTGTAATGGAGGAAATGAGGTAGAGAGTAGAGCTAAATATTGGGTTGCTGTTGATTATTTAACAAGAGCAAGAGCAGCAGATTCCTCTATAGCAGATGAGGCAAATAGGTATATTCAGTTATATACTCAGTATTTCCCAGCTCAAGAGGAGGCCTTTATGTTTGATATAATTGATGGTCAAAACTTCACAGTCTCTTGTGGTGGAATGAGAGAGGTAACTAAGGTTAGAACAAGAAAGTAAATATGTATAAGAACTCCCTTAAATATAAGCGAGTTATAAATTTGGTAGCAGTCACTTTTGTGATTGCTATCATTCTTTATTCATGTAAGGAGGATATTCCTACTACTGATTTTTCTAAGGATCAAGACTATCCTACTCAAGTGGTTGAAAGTATGAGGGTTATTCAGTTTTCGTCTGGTATTCCCGCATATATTGTTGAGGCCCCTATAATGGAGAGGTTCTCAACAGTAGAAGTACCTTATGATGTTTTTCCCAAAGGGATCGTTCTGAAAGGTTTTACCAGTGATGGACTATTGGAGACAAAGATAGTTGCGGACTATGCAAAACATATTGTTCAAGCAAGGGAGGAGATATGGGAGGCTTATGGAAATGTTGTAATTAATAATTACCTAAAAGGAGAGAAAATGGAGACAGATACTCTGTTTTGGAATAGATTAACCCAGCGGATCTATACTCATTCTTGGGTACGATTGACAACACCAGAGTTTTTTATGCAGGGTTATGGAATGGAATCAGATGATATGGCTAGAAATGCCGTAATAAAAAATCCCTATGATAGCTATGCAATCATTAGTCGTGATAGTACAGAAGTGCTTTATAGAGACACTATAAACTTTGTGGGACCCTTAATTAGAAGTAGAGATGAATAGTTATTATATCCTTATTACATTATCGTCTTTATTGCTTTTTATTTTATCTGCAATTGAGCATGCTTTTAGTAACTATAATAGATTAAAATTTGAAGTTGATTTAAAAGAGGGTAAAAGATATACTATAATTACACAGGAGCTCTTAGATAAGAGAGTTGCTTACCAAAAAATAAGTAGATTTTTATCGGACATATTATTATTATTAATAGCTATTTCCACTTTTTTTATAATATCAAATATCTTTTATGCTATTTTCTTGTCGCTTATTTTAGTCCTTACAATATCTAAATTTTTACCTACTCTGGTTACCTCTCTTAATCCAGATTTAATACTTAAGTACTTCATATTTGTTGCCAAGCTAATTTTTATTCTTTTTTATCCTTTTTTATCTAAGAGATATTCAATAGATAGAGAGAGCGATGTTTTGGATGATGACAATGATATCACGATTTTTAAAAATGCTCTTAATTTTTCTGATGTTAAATTAAGAGAGTGTATGATTCCTCGTACAGAGATCTGTTCTATATCTATTGACTCATCTGTTAGGAGTTTAATTGATTTATTTGCAGAGTCAAATTACTCAAGAATTATTGTTTATAGAGATAATTTAGATCAGATTGTTGGATATGTACACTCTAAAGATATTTTTAAAAAGGCAGATTCTATAAAAAGTATAGTTAGAGAAATTGGTTATTATCCCCAAGAGATGGATGCCCACTCATTGTTAAAAACAATGATAAGAAAAAGAAGGTCTATTGCTGTGGTGAATGATGAGTATGGTGGAACAGCCGGAATTGTCACTTTAGAGGATTTAATGGAGGAGATATTTGGAGAGATATCAGATGAGCTAGACAAAGAGGAGTTAATTGAGAAGAGATTATCGGCAAATGAATTTATTTTTAGTGCCAGATTGGAAATAAAATATCTAAATAGTCAATACGATCTTGATTTGCCTGAGAGTGAGGATTATGAGACACTAGGTGGCTTTATTACCTATATTAATGAAGATATTCCAGAGCAAGGAGATATTGTAAAATATCAGTCATTTGAGTTTAATATACTAAAGACTAGCACAAACAGATTAGATAGTGTATCGTTAAGAATTATTAATCAATAAAGAGAAGATATGCGAAAATTTATTATCTTCGCGCCTTACAAGGAAATAACATAATTAAATTAATATCAACATGGCAGTTCTCGAGAAGATCCGCGTTAAAATGGGGCTCTTTATTACAGTAGTAATAGGTTTAGCACTATTATCATTTATTATTGACGCAGACACACTACAAACAGCAGTCTCAATGTTCTCTTCTAAATATGATGTTGGAGAGGCAAATGGGAAGGCGATTTCTTATCAAGATTTTCAAAAAAGGGTAGATTATTTTACCAAAATTCACCAATTAATGACCGGATCTGCTTCTTTAGATGAGCAGAGTTCTGAGATGGTTAATCAAAGTGCATGGCAGGATATAATAAGTGATAAAGTATTAATGCCATCAATTGAATCAACTGGTATCTCTGTTGGAGAAGAGGAGCTTCTTGACTTAACACAAGGAAGATTTATATCTCAAGTTCTTACAAGAGAACAAGCGTTCATTGGAGAAAACGGTGAATTTGACAGAAATCTTTTAGTGCAGTTTGTTAGAGCTATTCCTCAAGATCCTTCAGGGAATTTATCGATGTATTGGGATTATCTAGAAAAAAATATTGTAGTAGATCAAATGGTGGGTAAGTATGTTACTCTTTTGTCCAAAAGCAACATTCAAAACCTAATACAACTAAGAAGATCTATAGAAGATAATAATATTACTTCTGATGTATCTTTTGTTGTGCAGCCTTTTGGATTTGCAGAGGATACAACTGTTGTTGTATCAAAACAGGAGATTAGAGACTACTATAACAGACATAAGCACAATTTTGAGCAGCCTGCTGGTAGAGATATAGAGTATGTAGTTTTTGAAGTTACTCCTTCCTTAAGAGATATCCAATTGGCTCAAAATGAGATGGAGTCTGTTATGGATGAGTTTGCTACAACTACAAATTTAAGATCATTTTTAGCAAGAAATTCTGATAGACAACTGGATAATTTCTATTATAAGCAAAGTGATTTGGAGTCTTTTTCTGATGAAATAGCCAATTTTGTCTTCACTTCTACTGTAGGATCTGTTATGCCTATTATAAAGGATGGTAATACTTTTATTAGTGCGAGAGTAAATTCTTTCAAAGATCTTCCAGATTCAGTGTTTTTACAACATATTCTATTGCAATCTACTGCCGATAATAGTAATAAGAAGTTGGCAGATAGTTTAGTTACCGTTTTAGATAGAGGTGCAAACTTCAATGAATTGGCTGCTAAATACTCTTTGGATAGAAATCCTAATTCTATTCCAGGTGATTTGGGTTGGATGACTCAGCAAAATATGGTTCCTGGTTTTGATACTTGTTTTGTTGCAAGGGTAGGTAAGCCTTTTGTTATTGAAACAAATTATGGAATTCATATCATTAACGTTAGGGAGAGAACTAAGCTTCATAGAAAAGCTCAAGTAGCAATTCTTGAGAAATCGGCAATAGCTGGAAGAGAGACTTTCCAAGGGTTCTATTCTCAAGCAAACGAATTTGCTACCAAGGTAGATGGTAAATTAAGTAATTTCAATCAATTGTCTATGGAGATGGGTCTTCATCCAACACCAGCATATAATTTAGCACAGAATGCAAGAAGCATTGCAGGTTATCCTAATGCTAGAGAGATTGTTAGATGGGCTTATGATGCAAATAAAGGAGATGCTTCTCAGATTATTTCTTTAGATAACAAATATTTCTTTGTTGTGGCTCTAACTGGTGTAAGAGAAGCTGGTATTCCTAAATTAGAACAAATTGAGTCTCAAATAGCTTCTCTTCTTAGAAGAGAGAAGTCTAATGAAAAGGCGCTTATGCAGGTTAAAGAGAGAATTTCTGGTATCAACGATATTGAGTTAGTAGCAGAAAAGCTTGGTACTACTGTTAGTAAGCAGAGTGGTATTTCTTTTGGTGCACAAGGTGCTCAGAGTTTCGATCCTAAGTTTATTGGTTTCGTTGCTGGTGCTCCAGAGGGTAAATTGATGGGGCCTGTGGCTGGTAATGTTGGGATTTATATCTTTAATGTTAATTCTAGAGATATTGGAGCGTTCTTTACTGAGGATGATGCTATTTCTAGACATAATCAGGTTTCTGGTTTCCAGATGCAAATGATTCCTACTATTCTTGAGAAAAAGGCTGGTGTAAAGGATTACAGGGCTAGGTTCTTTTAGTGGTCTAGTTTAGATATAAAATTATGGCTGTCTATTTTTAGGCAGCCTTTTTTCTTTAGTGTTATGTTGTGCTTTGCACTGCACTTTGTGCTGGTGCTTTGCACTTCACTTTGTTCTGGTGCTTTGCACTGCACTTTGTTCTGGTGCTTTGCACTTCACTTTGTTCTGGTGCTTTGCACTGCACTTTGTTCTGGTGCTTTGCACTGCACTTTGTTCTGGTGCTTTGCACTGCACTTTGTTCTGGTGCTTTGCACTGCACTTTGTTCTGGTGCTTTGCACTGCACTTTACTCTCTTTCTGCAACGAAGTTTTTAAGGGGCACCTATTTTATCTTCTGTTTTTTCGGGGTCTGCGGAACTCCTCACTGTCGTTCGTCAAACAGTCCTCGACCTACTCCTCAAAAACTATTGATAAAAGAGGTAAAAACTTAAGTTGCAGTGCTGAGAGTAAGTTGCAGTGCTGAGAGTAAGTTGCAGTGCAAGAGAGTAAAGTGCAGGGATATGAGTTAAATCCTGGGTAGAGGGTTATACGTTGAATCGAAAGTGCATAATATCTCCATCTTGTACGATGTACTCTTTGCCTTCTACCGACATTTTTCCAGCTTCTTTACATGCGGCCTCGCTACCAAGTCTCACGAAATCGTCATATTTAATAACTTCTGCCCTAATAAATCCTTTTTCAAAATCGGTATGAATTATACCAGCAGCTTGAGGTGCTTTTGCTCCTTTTACAAAAGTCCATGCTCTTACCTCTTGTACGCCTGCAGTAAAATATGTTTCTAAATTTAGTAATGCATATGCACTTTTAATTAATCTAGATACGCCAGAATTTTGTAGCCCTATTTCATTCAAAAACATCTCTCTCTCTTCAAAGCTTTCTAGTTCTGCAATCTCTGATTCAATTTTTGCAGCAACTATAAGCAGCTGTGCATTCTCATCCTTTATTGCCTCTTTAACCATCTCAACATATTTATTACCATCTTTAGCAGAGTTTTCATCTACATTACAAACATATAGTACAGGTTTGTTAGTCAATAAATATAGCTCTTTTGCCATTTTAGCATCTTCTGCATTATCGAACTCTACAGTTCTTGCCGATTTTCCTTGGATAAGCGCATCTTTATATCTTGATAGTATATCGAACATTCTTTTAGCTGCTTTGTCACCCCCAGTTTGAGCCTGCTTATAAACTTTTGAAATTCGGCTCTCAACAGTATCCAGATCTTTAATTTGTAACTCTGTATCTATTATCTCCTTATCTCTTACCGGATTTACAGATCCATCTACGTGAACAATATTTGGGTCATCAAAACATCTCAATACATGTATAATAGCATCTGTTTCTCTAATATTGCCCAAAAATTGATTTCCTAGTCCCTCTCCTTTACTAGCGCCTTTTACAAGACCTGCTATATCAACTATCTCTACAGATGCTGGGATAACTCTCTGAGGCTTTACTAATTTTTCCAATATTTGTAATCTCTCATCAGGAACAATAGTAAGACCGATGTTTGGTTCTATTGTACAGAAAGGGAAATTTGCAGATTGTGCTTTACCTGAGCTTATACAATTAAATAGGGTTGATTTTCCTACGTTGGGAAGCCCAACTATACCGCATTGAAGTGCCATTTTACTTTTTTTATCTTTTAAGGGTGCGAAATTAACAAAAAATAACATATAAATCTAAAGTCAGATAAATATTGCTTAAAATCAGATATTTGTCTTTTTTGAGACACGTTATTACAGATCTGAGTGAGTATATTTAGAGTAAAAATGGTAAAGACTATCTTATTTATTTCGCTTTTTTGTTGGAGAGATACAACAAATAAGGATCCCTTCATTTTTTGGAATGTGGAGAACTTCTATGATTGGATATGCGATTCAACCATTGTGGATGAGTTCTATTATAACGGTCAAATGAGATGGAGCTATGGACGATTTGTTAAAAAAAGAGATAGATTGGCAAAGACTATATTAGACTTTAGTTATCCCGATTATCCTACCTTTATTGGTTTAGCAGAGATTGAAAATAGACTAGTTCTAAATCAATTGATTTATAAAACACCTTTAGTTAAAGGTGGGTATGATATTATTCATAGAGACTCTCCAGATGTTAGAGGTATTGATGTTGCACTACTATATAGAATAGCCCTTTTTAATCCAATTAAGAGCGTTTTTTATCCGCTAATATCAAAAGATGGGGATACACTTAGAACAAGAGAGATCTTATATTGTAAGGGGGTTTTACGAGGGAGAGATACGTTACATATTTTGATCAACCATTGGCCTTCCAAATTTTCTGGCAAAAGGATATCAGATAAAAGTAGGTCTATTGCCGCAAATAAATTATCTAATGTTTGTGATTCAATTTTGTCTGTAGATAGTAATTCAAATGTTATTGTATGCGGAGATTTTAATGAAACGGCTAATTCTAATATTTATTATAGTCTACTAAAAGTATTGGTAAAAGTTGATTTAGTAAGTCAGTTAGGTGGAACAATTAAATATAGGGGAGTTTGGCAAGAGATAGATCATTTTTTTGTATCAAAAAATATTTATTATTTGGAATCTAATCCATATTTATGTTCAACTTCTGTCTATTCTCATGAAGTAGACTATTTATTAGAGAGAGATATTAAGTATACATATTATAAGCCCTATAGAACTTTTATTGGACCAAGATATATTGGAGGTTTTAGCGATCATTTGCCAATAAAGATAATTTTAATCTCAAGCAATTAAAGTTTATCTTTGCCAAATGTACGTTAGACCAAAAAAAGCACTTGGGCAGCATTTTTTAAAAGATTTAAAAATCGCCAAAAGAATAGCAGATTCACTAGATAGTAGATTTTTTAGTGATGTTAATAGTAATAAAGGATTAGTATTGGAGATAGGTCCTGGAACAGGTGTTCTTACACAATATCTTATAGAGAGAGACGATATAGATCTGTTTCTTTCCGAGATAGATACAGAATCTATTGATTATTTAAACCTTAACTATCCAACTATATCTGATAGAATAATTGAGGGTGATTTTTTGAAAATAGATATTTCATCTTACTTTAATTCATCTTTTTCTGTAATTGGTAATTTTCCATACAATATTTCTTCTCAAATATTTTTTAAACTTCTAGATTATAAAGATAGTGTTCCCCAGATAGTTTGTATGCTACAAAAGGAAGTTGCAGAGAGATTAGCTTCAAAACCAGGTAATAAGTCTTACGGAATTTTATCTGTTCTATTACAGGCGTGGTATGAATTGGAGTATCTTTTTACTGTAGACGAAGGTGCTTTTAATCCTCCTCCAAAAGTCAAATCGGGAGTAATTAGGCTTGTACGGAATAGTAGAAAAGAGTTGGGATGTGACTATGCTCTATTCAAATCAATTATTAAAGCAACGTTTAATCAAAGAAGAAAGACAATTAGAAACTCTATTAAGGCTGTTGCAAATATTGTTGAATGTTCAACTCACCCCCTAATGTCAAAAAGACCAGAGCAGCTATCAGTAGATGAGTTTATTGAGCTAACAAAACTTATAGAGTCTCACTCTAGCTAAGAGTCTTTAATCTATTACCTCAGTATAATAATTTATTCAAAAGACTATTTTGAGTTAATTGCATCAACAGGGTTTAAATCTGCAGCGGTTTTTGCTGGTAAAAAACCAGCAATTATTCCAATGGTAGAGGATATAATTAAGCCTCTAATTATATTATAGATACTCAATTTCATTGGAAAAGCTTCGATATCTCCAAGAGCAACCACAACCAGAAAAACAAATAGAATACCAAACGCTCCTCCTGCAATAGCTAAAAAAACAGCTTCTGAAAGGAATTGGGTGAGAATAGTAAACTTTTTAGCTCCAAGTGCCTTTTGAATTCCAATCAAATTAGTTCTCTCTTTAACAGATACAAACATAATATTGGCTATACCAAACCCACCTATTAAGATGGAGAATCCACCAATTATCCATCCGGCTAGATTTATACCAGAGAAAATCTGTTTTGTAGAATTGAGAATAAAGGTCATCTCATTAATTGCAAAAGAGTCCTTTTGTTGAGGCTTAAGTCTCCTAATAGATCTCATAAGATTCCTTAACTCTTGAATAAACTCTTCTCTATCAACATCTGCTTTTGGGATAGCTGTTATCATAGTTGAGGCTCTTTTAACATTGAATATTGTTGATGCAGAGCTATATGGAATAATAATGCTGTTGTCATTATCAAAAACATTAACAATACTCTCTCCAGATTTTCTTAGAACTCCAATAACGGTGGCTTTGCTATTACCAACACTAATGACTTTATTCAAGGGATCCTCTTCTGGAAATAGAGTTTGTGCAATTTCGTGTCCTATGATTGCAACAGGATTTGATGTTTTTGATTCATAGATAGAGAAATATCTGCCCTTCTCGATATTTAGATTATTTATTTTCTCCCATTCATATGTTGGAGCAACAACATTGATATTATTTATATAAAACCTTTTATATTTTAAATTTAAATTAGTACTTGAGACAAAAGCAATACCCTCAATGGTCTTTGAGTTATCTTTTATAAAACTGAACTCTTCAATTTTAACTGATGGCCTTGTCATAAATTCCCACCACCGATATTCACCTGTCTCATCTGGTGTCCATGGGAATCTATCGATATAAACAGTGTTACTCCCTAAGGAGTTTAGACCAGTTTCTACATTTGCTTTAAGAGCATCAATTGCTGTGAATACGCTAACTATAGAGAATATGCCAATCGTAACGCCAAAAAGAGATAAAAAGGTTCTAAATTTATCACCTTTAAGAGAGCCAATAGCAAAAGAGATGCTTTCTGTGATTAGTTTAAAAAAGATGGCAATTTTTATTGTTATATTTTTCATATTTAGCCTCCTTACAGACCAAGTCTATTTTTTATTCCTCTAATTATATCAAAAGCATCTAAAGGAGATATTTTGTTTATATCTAAATCTTTAAGCTCTTCTTTGATTTCTGACAAAAGAGGGTCATCCAGCTGGTATAATGATAACTGAATAGCCTCTTGGTTGAGAGAGTGTGCATTATCTACTTTACTACCTTGTTTCTCTAATTTTTTAAGAGTTCTTTGCGCCCTTTCTATTACTTCGTTTGGCATTCCGGCCATTTGAGCAACGTGAATACCAAAACTATGTGCCACTCCACCAGGGCACAATTTACGAAGAAAAATTATCTTATTACCACTCTCTTTAACAGAAATATGCCAATTTTTAACTCTTTTATACTTTTTCTCTAATTGATTTAGTTCGTGATAGTGAGTTGCAAATAGAGTTTTGGGCCGATATGTAGGATGTTCATGAATAAATTCTACAATGCTCCAAGCTATCGACATTCCGTCGTATGTACTTGTTCCTCTGCCAATTTCATCTAAAAGTACAAGAGATTTATTAGATAAATTATGTAGTATTGTAGATGTTTCCAACATTTCTACCATGAATGTTGACTCCCCTTTTGATATATTATCCGAAGCACCTACTCGAGTAAAAATTTTGTCTGTTATACCTATTCTTGAAGAGCTTGAAGGTATATATGATCCAATTTGAGCCATCAGTACGTTAAGTGCAGTTTGCCTTAACAAAGCGCTCTTTCCAGCCATATTTGGCCCGGTTAATATAATTATCTGTTGGTCTGTATCATTTAAATAAATATCATTTGAGATATACTCTTGACCAACACCAAGAGATTTTTCTATAACAGGGTGTCTAGACTCTTTTAAGATTAGAGAGTTATCTGTTGTTAGAGTTGGCTTAAAATAGTTATTTTTATGTGCAGTTACTGCAAAGCAAGAAAGACAATCAATTTGAGAAATAGTCTTGCTGGTTTGCTGAATTATATCAATTTTCTTCTGAATTTCTATAACAACTTTATTAAAAATCTGTTGCTCTAGTTCCAATATCTTTTGCTCTGCTCCAGCAATCTTCTCTTCGTACTCTTTGAGTTCTGGAGTAATATATCTCTCTGCGCTAACTAGTGTCTGTTTTCTAATCCAATCTATAGGAACTTTATCTTTATGTGTATTTCTTACTTCTAAATAGTATCCAAAAACATTGTTTTGACCTATTTTTAAAGAGGATATTCCTGTCTTTTTAATCTCTCTATCTTGAATCTGTTCTAAAATCTCTTTGCCATGTTCTGCAATTGATCTTAATGATTCTAAATTTTCATCAATTTGTGATTTAATTACAGGGCCTTTTCCAATTTGTTGTGCAGGCTCATCAAGTATATGTGAGTTAATTAAATCTATAAGAGTGTAGCAACTATTTAATTTTATTAGAAGATCATTTAGTTGAGAATTATCTATAGAGGAGCAGATATTTTTAATTGGATCAATCTGAGATAGTCCATTTTTAAGCATAATAATCTCTCTTGGAAGAATTCTACCAGCAGCAGCTCTGGAGATAATTCTTTCCAAGTCTCCAATCATCTTTAGGTGATCAATTATCTGAAGATTTTGATTGTTATTGCTATAGAGTGCATCAACAATATTGTGCCTTGAGTTTAATATTTCAATATTTTTAGATGGGAGAGCAATCCACTCTCTTAATGTTCTAGATCCCATGGGAGTGATACAGTTATCCAGAATATCAATCAATGATTTGCCACCTTCACTAAGTGGATTAAAAATCTCTAAATTTCTAAAAGTAAATCGATCTATCCATACGTTATCACTCTCATCTAATCTGCTAATTGAATTTATGTGAGAGAGATCTTTATGTTCTGTTAGCTCTAGATAGAAAATGGTTGCACCTGCCGCTGTAATTGCTAGTGGCATATCGGCAATTCCAAAGCCTTTAAGAGTGTCTAATTTAAAATGAGTTAGTAACTTCTCTTTTGAAGAGTCTTGAGAAAAAGCCCATTCATCTATTGTAGAGATGTAGTAGTCGTTTCCAAATTTATTAATAAACTCATTTTTGAGTCCTTTTTCTATTAATACCTCTTTGGGAGAGAGACTAGATAGTAGAAGATCTATATAGCTAAGACTACCTGTAGCAACTTTGAATGTGCCTGTAGATATATCCAAAAAAGATATGCCCCCCTTGTCTTTGTGAAAACAGATTGAGCATAGATAGTTATTTTGGTTGCATGTGAGCAGTTGTGGATTGTAAGAGACTCCTGGTGTCACTAGCTCTGTGATACCTCTTTTTACTATTTTCTTTGTTAGTTTGGGGTCCTCTAGTTGATCGCAGATGGCAACTTTTTGACCTGCTCTTACTAATTTGGGAAGGTAGGTGTCAATCGAGTGGTGAGGAAACCCAGCCAACTCAACATACGAAGCAGAACCATTTGCTCGTTTTGTAAGTACTATTCCCAATATTTTAGAGGCTATAACTGCATCTTCTCCAAATGTCTCATAAAAATCACCAACTCTAAAAAGAAGCAGAGCGTCGGGATGCTTTGCTTTTATAGAGAAATATTGCCTCATAAGAGGAGTATCTGCTATCTTTTGATCTTGTTTCATCTATACAAAAATAGATATATTTTGTTTCAAAACTCTATCTTTGTGAGAACTCTAAATTCAAAAACTATGAAAAAATTAAACAGAATCATTTTTGGACTATTAATTATTGGCATTGGCACTCTTGCCATTGGCTGTACTAACCAAAACATCAATTCTATTGCAGACTCAAAAATGGAGGATATAATGCAACAGAGAAAAGCAGTGGGATTATCTGTTGCTGTTGTTAAAGATGGTCAGATAATATATAATGAATCTTTTGGATTTAAGAGTTTAGAAGACTCTACATTGCTAGAAAATGATCATATTTTTAGAATAGCATCAATTTCTAAATCATTTACAACAACTGCTCTAATGACACTAGTAGAGGATGATAAATTATGTTTAGATACAGATGTTAGTGAATTGGTTGGATTTACTGTTAGAAATCCCCAGTATCCACAAGAGGTAATCACTGTAAAAATGCTACTATCTCATACATCAAGTATAAATGATTCTCAGGGATATTTTGTTTTGGATGTTTTGAATCCAGATAAAAACAGTGATTATGAAAAATGCTATAATAACTATTCTCCTGGGTCAGAGTATGAGTATTGTAATTTGGGTTTTAATACAATTGGCGCAATAATAGAAAATATTTCAAACGAGAGATTCGACGATTTTGTTAAAAGAACGGTTTTAGATCCTCTTCAACTTAATGCCAATTTTAATGTGGACTCTTTGGATAGTGATCAGTTTGTTAATCTATATGCATATACTGTTGAAGAGGGAGATAGTATCAAAAAATTTGTTCATCGTCCAGATGCTTATTTGAGTAGAGCCGAGGATATTTCTAATAATTATATTCTAGGATATAGTACTCCAATTTTTTCTCCAACAGGTGGAATGAAAATATCATCTACAGATTTGACAAAATATATGTTAATGCACATGAATTATGGATATTCTCCTATTTTACAAATAAGAGTTATTTCAGAAGAGTCTGCTAGGAAAATGCAGGAGCCTATTGCTAAAATGTCTGAGGGTAACTTCTATGGTTTAGCTTTAAGGGAGAGTAAAACTCTTATTCCTGGTGAGACTATGATTGGACATACAGGATCGGCATATGGACTATATAGTGCTATGTTTTTTGAACCTACAAAAGGGTTTGGTATTGTTATGATAACAAATGGTTGTGACGGTGAATATGAAGAGGGTTTTCTAAAGATTCAGAGAGATGTTATTAGGGAGTTATATAATGTTTTTATAAAGTAGATTTAATTTATTATTAGAGTGAAGAGGGTATTAATAATTACATATTATTGGCCACCTTTTGGAGGGTCTGGTGTACAGAGATGGTTAAAATTTGTTAAATATCTAAATGATTTTGGGTATTCTCCAGTTGTTTATACTCCGGAGAATCCTGAATTTATGTCTGTGGACCAAACTCTCTTTAAAGATATACCAAACGGTACAGAGGTAATTAAAAATAGGATAGTTGAACCATACTCTCTATATAAATTTTTTACGGGTAAAAAATCGAGTGATATTAAACCAGGGTATATAAAACCGCAAAAGATATCCTATCTCTCTTCTCTAAAAGAGTCATTATCACTGTTTATTAGAGGCAATCTTTTTATTCCTGATCCTAAAATTTTGTGGCTATGCCCTTCTATAAAATATCTTAATAGATATTTGAAGGAGAATCCAGTTAATATAGTAGTTAGTACAGGTCCTCCTCACTCAATGCACCTTATTGCAAAAAAAATATCCAAACAGCACTCAATACCATGGGTTGCAGATTTTAGAGATCCATGGACAAAAATGTTCAACTTTAAGCATTTAAAACATACTTGGTTGGCAAAAAAGATACATCAAAGATTAGAGAAAGGAGTTTTGGACTCTGCCGATATTGTTGTTACAGTCTCTCCAACTATTAGAGACCAATTTGCTAGTATGTCAAAAACCAGAGTTGAGGTTATTACTAATGGATATGATTGCTCAGATTTTGACTCCTCTGAGATTGTTTTAGATGACACTTTTTCTATAACATATACTGGTCTTTTTATGGTTGGACAAAACCCAACTGTTTTGTGGAGGGCTCTTTCGGCAAAATGTGGTACCGATTCTAATTTTAAAAGAGATCTAAGAATTAAGTTGGCTGGAAACATAGATATTTCTGTAATTAATCAGATAGAGTTTTATGGTCTAAAGGAGAATTTATTGAATTTTGGATATTTACCACATAAAGAGGTGGTTAAATTGCAAAAAGAGTCTAGGGTATTGCTTCTATCTCTTGGAATGGAGCCTGAAGCTAAGGGAATTATGACTGGTAAGTTTTTTGAGTATATTGCAACAAAGAGACCTATACTTGCATTTGGGCCAAAGGGTGGGGATATGGATCTTATTATGGAGAGTAGTGGTTATGGCAATCTTGTTGATTTTGAAGATTATCGAAAGACCTTGGAGTTTATAGATCTAAGATATAGTAACTATTGTAAAGGCGATAGAGATTATATAGATTCAGACGCCTCTAAATTTTCTAGAAAGAGTTTGACAAAAGATTTGGTAATTTTGATGGATAGCTTAATAGATAAATAATATAAAATATACATATATGAATTTTTTAAAAAAATACTGGAAATATGGAGCAATAATTGGTGTGTTCTATATTATTGCCTATCTATTTACTCCTTGGGTATTGCAAAATAAAGTAGTTAATCAATCCGATATCGCCTCATGGAGGGGGATGGCAAATGAGATTATTGAACATAATAAAGAGAATCCAGATGATCCAGCGCTTTGGACAAACTCAATGTTTTCTGGAATGCCATCTACATCTATATCAGTTATATATAAGGGTGATTATACCGATGTATTTTATAAAACTATACATAATTTAACTGGTATTAGACCTCCAAGCTATCTATTAATTAGTCTTATTGGTTCATTTTTATTATTGCTCTCTTTTGGGGTTAATTTATGGCTATCGGCAATTGGAGCTTTTGCTATTACTTTTTGCTCATACAATATGCAGATTATTCAAGTGGGTCATAACTCCAAAATGGTTGCAATTGCATTTATGCCTTGGGTTTTGGCCTCTTTGGTCTACTCATATAGAAAGAATAATTTTCTTGGGCCAATTCTCTTTGCTTTTGCTTTGAGTTTTGAGATTAAAGCTAATCACCCTCAGATAACCTACTACTTAGCTATTTTAGTATTTGGCTATGCTATTGCAGTATTTTTTAAGGAGCTTAAAAATAGATCTTTGCCAAGATTTTTTAAAACATCGGCACTTTTACTAGCTATGGGATTGTTAGGAGTAGCATCAAATATCAACCATTTGTGGCCTACTTATGAATACTCAAAATTTACTATGAGGGGAGGTTCGGAATTAGCAACAGAGCAGGGGGTAAAGCAGAAGGGACTTGATATTTCATATGCTACAAGTTGGTCTTACAGCCCAGAGGAGATGCCAAATTTGATGATACCGAATTTTAATGGAGGAGCATCCTCGGGAGCGCTATCTACAAAATCTCAAACATATCAAGTACTAAAATCTGCTGGATATCAAGGGGCAGAACAAGCTGTAAAGAGTATGCCTCTCTATTGGGGGCCTCAACCATTTACTGCTGGTCCAATGTATATGGGTGCAATAGCAGTATTTCTATTTATTTTTGCAGCTCTTATTATTGGAGGGGCTATTAAGTGGTGGCTTATTGGGGCGACAATTTTGGCTATACTTTTGTCTTGGGGCTCTAATTTTCTATTTTTAACAAAGCTCTTTTTTGATTATGTGCCTCTTTATAGTAAGTTTAGAACAGTATCTATGATACTAGTGATATTGCAAATTACCTTACCTCTATTCTCTTTTATTCTAATTGATAGACTCTTTTTTGCTGGTGGTGATAGATTAACTATCAATAAAAAGGAGTTTGGAAAGAAAATGGGGATAGCACTGTTATTTACTGTTGGACTCTCTTTTATATTTATTATTATACCATCACTGGCTGGTTCTTTTGTATCGTCAGTGGATTCACAAATGCCAGAGCTCTTAAGAGGGGCATTAATAAGTGATAGAATTTCTTTAATGAGAGCCGATGCCTATAGATCTATTGTATTTATTATTCTTTGTGCAGCACTTCTATGGTACGCCTTTAATAAAGGTATCAAGAGAGAGTGTCTTTTAGTTGCTCTTTCAATTATCGTTTTTGCCGATTTATGGAGTGTTGGTAAGAGATACCTTAATGAGAGCCATTTTGTTAGAGAGAGAGATTTTACCAATCAATATCAATTACGTGATGTGGATAGATTTATTCTTGAGGATAAAGATCCGCACTATAGAGTATTGGATATGTCGGTTAATACATTTAACGACTCTCACGTTAGTTATCACCATAAGACAGTAGGGGGGTATAGTCCTGCAAAATTGCAGATATACCAAGATATTATTGATATGCACATATCGGCAGAGATGCAGATGATAGCTAATGATATTTCTCAAAGCAAAACAATTGAAGAGGCTCAAAATAATATGGGTTACTACCCAGTTTTAAGTATGCTTAACTCCAAGTATGTTATTTTAAGCGGAGATAATTTGCCTCTTATAAATAGATATGCAAATGGTAATGCATGGTTTGCCGATAGTGTTGTTTTTGTAGAAAGCCTTAAAGAGGAGATAGAGGCTCTATCTAAGCATGATATTTCTAATACTGCAATATTAAATAGAGGTTATAGTAATATTAGTGAGTTGATATCTAGTTCGCAGGCTAGTGAGACTGATAGAGTCGAGCTTACCATGTACTCACCAAATATGTTAAAATATGTATCACATTTAGATGCTCCAAGATTGATTCTGTTTAGTGAGATTTACTATCCTGCTGGTTGGAGAGCATATATTAATGGAGAAGAGCAAGAGATAATTAAAGCAAACTACCTTTTGCGAGCATTGGTTGTGCCAGAGGGTACGAGTGAAATTGTAATGGAGTTTAGACCAGAATCATTCTCTAAAGGGGCAATGTGGTCTAGAGTAACATCGGCATTAATGATAATTATTTTATTATCAGCAATTGTGCTAGAAAGAAAAAGAGTAGCCTCAAAAGAGGCTAACTCTTAATATTAGAATAGTTTTATTATACCAATACTGTTCAATAGAACAATTGAGATTGCAATCGGGGCCATAAACTTTATCACAAAGAGTATGGCTCCGAATATTTTTTTATTCAATGAGATAGAACCTCCACTAGAGAGTTCGTCATATACATCCTCTTTTTTCATTTTCCAACCAACAAATAGAACAACTAGGAGACCTCCAATAGGCAGCAAGATATTTGATGAGGTGTAGTCAAAGAGGTCAAAAAACGTTTTATTAAATAGTAGGATATCTTTTAAAGGACCTATTGATAGAGAACTAAGAGTCCCAAAGAATCCAATAATAACAAATGTTATAATAACGGAGTTTTTACGCGAAATCTTTAGCTCTTCTGTAAAGTACGCTACCACAACTTCTAATAGAGATATTGATGATGTTAGAGCAGCAATAAGAAGAATAAAAAAGAATGATATTGCTATTATATTGCCAAATGGAAGTTGGGCAAAAATCTGTGGAAGAGTAATAAATACAAGGCTAGGCCCTTGGTCTGGAGATATTCCAAAAGCAAAAACCGCAGGAACAACAGCTAATCCAGCTATAATTGCAAATCCAGTATCGGCTATTGCAGACATAAACGAAATGTTAAAAAGATTCTCTTTTTTATTTACATATGAACCATACGTAATAATACAGCCCATTCCCAAACTTAACGAGAAAAATGCTTGACCTAGTGCTGCCAATACTGTTTGAGATGTAATTTTAGAAAAATCTGGATAGAGAAGGAATTTTACCCCTTCTGAAGCACCTGGTAGAGTAAGAGACCTGATTGCTAGAAGAATAACTAAAACAAAAAGCAATGGCATTAATATCTTCGAGTATTTCTCTATACCATTTTTAACTCCTGCCACTACAATAAGTGCAGAAATAAGTAGGAAAAGAAGGTGCATAATAACAGGCAGTAGCCCTCTTTGAGAGAAGTTAGAGAATTGATCAGAAAGAGAGTCACTGTTTGATGTTAAAAATGAGGGTGAAAAAGATTTAAATACATACTCAAGTGTCCATCCACCAACTACGCTGTAAAATGACATTATTGAAATGGAGGCAACAACGCTTATAATACCAATTGAGAGCCATCCACTTTTAGGCGCTATACTATTTACTGCTCCAAATACATTTGCTTGTGCTCTACGACCAATTACAAATTCCGAGAACATTATTGGCAAACATAAAAGAACAACAAAAAAGAGATAGAGTAAAATAAAGGCAGCGCCGCCATTATTGCCCACCATATATGGGAACCTCCATAAATTTCCAAGCCCTACTGCGGAACCTGCTACAGCTACTAAGACTCCGAATCTGCTGCCGAAGCCATCTCTGGTTGTTTGTGACATAGTTTTAAGTTTAAGTTGTAACAAAGTTATAAAATTGTTCCTTTTTAGC
>WPCG01124904.1_pt1 | contig 37336 bp, 31 predicted proteins | sample 5403311 | NCBI WGS metagenome assembly WPCG01 (sample SAMN12869467, study PRJNA574797) | sludge metagenome | isolation source: wastewater treatment of Control | place: China:Beijing | collected 2019-05-17
GTCGCCGATCCCCGCGCGGAACTTGACCTGCTCGCCGAGCTTTCCATCCTGCACGGTCCACACTGTGGAGAGGGTTCCGTTCGTTCCGCCGTTTCCGCCCTGTCCGCCGCCGGCGCCCGCTCCGCCGCCTCCGCCGGGCCGTCTGGGCATGGAGGGGGCGAAGGGCGAGCTCGTCGCGGTCGCCGCCGCCGCGGGAGCATCCGTCGGGGGAGGGGAGAAGCGCAGCGCCGCCATCGGCACGCGGAGCACGTTGGTTCTGCGCTCCGTGATGACGGAGACGTTCGCGGTCATGCCGGGTTTCAGCTTCAGCTCGGGGTTTGCCACCGAGATGATGACCGGGTAGGTGACCACGTTGTCCGTCGTCCCCGGCGCGATGCGCACCTGCTTCACCGTGCCGGGGAAGACGGTCCCCCTGTGCGCGTCCACGGTGAACTCCACCTCCTGCCCCTCCTTCACGCGGGCGATGTCCGCCTCGTCGACGGAGGTCTCGATCTGCATGTCCGTCAGGTCCTTGGCGATGGAGAAGAGCGTCGGCGTGGAGAGGCTGGCGGCCACGGTCTGGCCGACGTTGACCTCGCGCGAGATGATGACGCCGTCCTCGGGCGAGAGGATGCGCGTGTACCCCAGGTTGGATTCCGCCTGCCGAAGCGCCGCCTGCACCTGAAGCACCCGCGCCTCGGCCTCCTGGAGGCTCGCCCTGTTGACGGAGTGCGTGGTTTCGGCGGTGTCCAGCTCGCTTTTCGCGATCAGGTTGCGCGACCACAGCTCCTTGTTCCGCGCAAGGTTCCGCTGGCTGTCCGCGAGGTTGGCCTTCGCCCGCGAGACCGACGCCCTGGCGACGGCGAGGTTCGCCTTCGACTCCTCGAGCTTGGCGGCGAGGACGTCCGGGTCGATGAGGGCGATGAGCTGCCCCTTTTTCACATGGTCGTTGAAGTCGGCGTAGATCTCCTTGACGGTTCCCGAGACCTGCGTGCCGACGTCCACCACGGTGACCGCGCTCAGCTTTCCCGTGGCCGTGACCTTCGAGACGATGTTCCCCGACTCCAGCGCGGCCGTGCGGAAGACGTACTCCGTCGCGCCGCCGTCCGAAAAGTGCAACCATGCCGCGCCCCCGGCCAGCAGAAGCAGCAGTACGACGATCTTTTTCATTCGAATTCCCCCCCGAGGCTCTGTTCCAGTTTCGCAAGCGCCGCGCTGTAGTCGTGCTGCGCCTGATAGTGGCTCACCTTCGCGCTGTTGAAGGCGAGCACCGCGTCCGCCACTTCGAGAACGTTCCCGACGCCCGTCTCGTAGCGCCCCTCGGCGAGCGTCAGATTCTCCTCCGCCTGGCGCACCAGCAGTTCGGCCACCGGGATGCGCGCTTCGGCCTCCCGCACGGAGAGGAGCGCGGAGCGGACGTCGTAGAGAACGGTCTGTTCGACGCGCCGAAGCGCCGCGTCCGCTCCCTGCGCGCCGTAGCGGGCTTCGGACACCCTGGCGTCGGTCAGCCCGCCGTCGAAGACGGGGACGGAGAGGGTGACCGTGGCGCGGAAGCTGTCGTCGAGCGGCCACTCCGAGCCCGAGAGGTTCGCGGCGCCCGAGAGGGAGACCGTCGCGGCGTTCCCCTTGGCGGCGATGGCGACGGAGAGCTTGCCCGACTCGCTCTTCAAGCGGGCCGTGCGGATGTCCGGGCGGTTCGCCATGGCCTGCTCGACGGCGAACGGCTCGTCGGGGAGCGCGCGGGGCGCGAGAAAGGGCGAGACGGCCTCGACGTCGCCGAGCTGAATGCCGACCGCGTTCGAAAGTCCGGCCCGCGCAGTGGCGAGCGACGCCTCCGCGGAGACGAGCGCGATCCGCGCGTTGCTCAGGTCCACTTCGGCCTTGGTGACGTCGAACTTCGCCTTCGCTCCCGCCTCGTAGAAGCCTTTCGCCTTCTCAAGATGCTTTTCGTAGGTGCGCACGGCGTTTGCCGCCTGCTCGCGCTTCAGTCCGTTCAGCAGCAGCGTGTAGTAGGCGTCCTTCACGCCCTTCCGGACGGTGAGGATTGCCTCCCGCTGCGATTCGGACGCAGTATCTATCGCGAGTCCCTGGCTCCGCCGTTCGAGCGCGTTCTTCCCCGAGTCGGAGAGCAGCTTCGTTACCGTGAACGCGGTCGAGTAGCTCTGGTCGGCCCCCGAGTTCCGCGTCGTCGAGGCGGAGAGGCTTCCCGTCGGCGCGGTTCCCGCCTTCACCTGATCGAGCCTCGCCCGCTGCGCGTCGAGCGTGGCCCGCGCCTCCTCCAGCGACGGATGATGCTCTCCCGCGAGGAGAAGGCACTCTTCGAGAGCGAGCGTTCGCGCCTCGCCGGCCGCCTCGACCGCGGAGAGCGCAAGAAGGAGCAGGAGCGCCGCAATGAAACGGAGGCTCCGTTTTCCAAAGAGGCCCTCGGATACTTTCGTCATCTATTCCATCTCCTTCATTTGCGAAGTCATGTATCTATTCTATACCGCTTTCTTTCAGTGTGCTCTGTAGTTGGCGCAAAGATTTGTAAGGGAAAGGGCCGAAGTGTAAAGAGGTGCGAACTCCTTCCAAGCGCTTTTTGGAAGCGGTTTTCGGCCGGAAGAGACCGCCGCGCCTCTTCCGGAGTATGCGGATTCAGTCCTGCTCGTTCCTGTTTCGATGGAATTGGTGTATCATTGGAGAAAATACGGTTTTTTTCCGCCGCTCCCGGGCGGCATACAGGAAAGGGAGATGCGTATGAGCGAGACGACGAACAGCGATATGCAGGCCCCCGCCGCAGGCGGACGGGCGACGACGATCCGAAAGGGAGACGTCATTTTGCAACTCGAAGGAGGGGGCGTCTGGCTCGCCTGTCCGGGCGATTCCGTTCCGTTTCCCGCGGACGTCGAGGCCGCCCTGGAGGAGGGCGGCGTGACCGAACGGGATGAAGAGGCCGTCCGGAAGTTTCTCGACGGAAAGGACCGCCGGGTGCTCGTCGCTTCCGCGTTCTCCCCCGTCGACGCGAAGGTCAAGGTCGCCATGGCGAAGGACTCCATGTCGGTCTCGCTTCTGGTCTCTCCTCCCTCCATCGGCGGCGCCCTTCCTTCGCCCGATGCGCTGGAGGAGCAGCTTCACAGGCACGGCGCGGTGTTCGGGATCGACCGGAGCGCGCTGGAAAGACTGTGCGCCGAGAGGCTGTTCGACGACTACGTCGAGGTTGCCCGGGGCACTCCCGCCGTCCAGGGGAAGGACGCGGTCGTGGAGATCGTGGTCGGAACCGACGGGCGCAGAGGGCCGGTCGAGGATGAAGAGGGCAACGTGGATCTTAAAAATTTGGGCATCGTCAACCTGGTGCATGCCGGAGACGTGCTCGCGACCAAGACGCCCGCGTCGGACGGCGTGGAGGGGAAGAACGTCCGGGGCGGCACGCTTGGAGCCAAGAACGGCAAGGACAAAGCGTTTCCGGCCGGTTCCGGAACGGTTGTTTCGGAGGACGGCCTCTCGCTGCTCGCCGCCGTCGAGGGGCATCTGACGGAGGTCAACGGGCGGCTCCAGGTGCTTCCGGTCTTCGAGGTGAACGGCGACGTCGACTACAGCACGGGGAACATCGACTTCCCCGGATCGGTCGTGGTGAAGGGGGTCGTCCGGGACGGATTCGAAGTCCGGGCCTCCGAGAACATCACGGTGAACGGCACCGTCGAGGGCGCGTTTCTGATCGCAGGAGGGAATATCACCGTCGTCGGCGGCATTCGCGGCGTCGGCAAGGGGAAGGTCGAGGCGAAGGGCACTATCGCGGCGGACTTCGCCGACCAGGCCACGCTCTTCGCGGACGGCGACATCCTGATCAAGAACGCGCTGCTTCACAGCGACTGCCGGTGCGGAGGAAAGCTCGTCGTCTCCGGCGGGAAGAAATCGCAGATCGCCGGAGGGAAGATACAGGCAGGGAGCGAAGTCGTCTGCGCTACGCTCGGCAGCGAAATGGGCACGAAGACGGAGATTACCGTCGGCGCGCTGCCGGAACAGGTGGGGCGGCGGGATTTCCTGCGGAAGGAGCTCGCCCAGACGACGGATACTCTTGAGAAGGTCGAGAAGAACATCGCCTTCCTGAAGCAGACGGAGGCCGAAAAAGGACTGGACGACGAAAAGCGCGCGATGCTGGGCAAGCTGACCCGGACCGCCTTTTCGTGCAAGGCGTCGATGAAGCAGCTGGGGGACGAAGCGGCTCTGCTCGAGGCCGATATGGAGCGAAAGCGCGAACGCGGCGCGGTCCGGGTCAGAGGTACCTGCTACCCCGGAATCTCCGTGTCGATCCGCGGACTCACCTACCGGGTACGGGAGGAGTTCAAGTTCGGCGCGCTTCTGTACGACGAGGGAGAAATCAAAGTCAAACCGTTCGACGCGTAACGCGGCGGAGAGAGTCGTCACATGCGAAGGGGGGCGTTTCCGCCCCCCTTCGCCGCATCGGCCTAGCCCTGGATGTCCAGGTTCTGGCCGATCCCCATGGAGGCCATCATCTCATGGAGCATCTGACCCTGAAGTTCCATCATGTCCATGGCCTTCTTCTGGACCGAAATGCCCACTTGGGCCATCGTGTTGGCCTGGCTGGTCGCCATGACGTTCTGTACCATGCCCATATCCATGCGCCTCACCTCCTTTTCGGGGATTCGTTTCTTTTACTTCTCGGTCGTCGGGCCTCGAAAAATAACCCGGCGGATCGAGCTCCTTCGGACCGACGACGCTCCGTGGAGTCTTCGTCTTCAGGGAGTTCTGACGACGGGCCTCCCGATGACCGGGATCAGGTCGTGGATCGTCTCCGCCTTTGGGGAAAAGTTCATGAGCGCCTCGAAGCTGAGCGCCCAGACGTCCATCGGCATGGAGCCGCGTATCAGGTCGAGCCCGAACGGGGCGAGGAGGGAAACGCACGCTTCGGCCTCCTCCTCGTGATCGAAGACGAAGAGCAGCCAGTTGATGCCGTCCTGATCGAAGCTGTCGAGGTCGATGTAGCCCGGGAGCACCATGCGGCGGAGCACTTCGAGCGCGAGCTGGAAACGTCCCGTCGTCGCGAGGTATCCGTCGGGATTCCCCGCCTCCGGGGCGGAAGCCCGCATGCAGAAGAAGCGGTCGGCGTTCAGGATGCCCCACGGGTCGTTGGGGGAGCGGGGGATGTGCGCGTACGCCTGAAAGTCGTAGCGGCTGAGGTGGAGCAGGTCCGCCTCGAAGTACGCTGGGTAGGTCCCCTTCGCCTCGAACCACTTCGGGGCGGCGTCCGGGCTCGGAGGCGCTTCTCTTCGGGCGGCGAGCCCCGTGAGCGGCCAGTCCTCGCGCATCTGCGCGCAGAGGGGGGAGGAGGGCCAGAGCCATTCGAAACCGGAGGAACGGGTAAAGATCTCGTCGTCCTGCAGCGGCGGGATCGGGAAGCGCGCTGACGGGACGAATTCCTTCACCCCCCAGCGCTGGATGTGCTTTTTTTCGAGCAGCAGGCGGAGGCGCGTCAGAAAAAGATCCTTTCCGGCGTCCGGCCCGGGGGTTCCCGGAACGGCGGGCAGGTAGTTCGCCGCCGCTTCCTCGCTGAAGGCCTCTCTCCCGGCGTCGGTCAGGAAGAAGAGTTCGTTCTCCTTCGCGAGCAGTCCCTCGTCGAGCATCCGTACGAGCGGCGCGGGATCTTCTTCGGCGATGCGCACAAGCTCCTCCGTCCAGCAGGGGTTCTCCTGGTCGAACAACAGCAGAAGACTTCCGTACTCCATGTATTTTTCCTCCCTTTCAAAGAGCTCTATGTCGCGCGCGGATTACTTCCGACGCGATTCCGCGCGCGCATCGACGGGGACTATGGTTTGCGCCGCATTTTCGTGAAGCTTGAAGAAAGAGAGGATCTTTTCCAGAGCCAATGCGGCCTTGTTGAGTTCCTCCGCTTCCTGCGCGGTGCTCTCGGACGCCTTGGACGTCTCTTCGGCGCTGACTTTCATATTTCTCGCCCGCTCGGCCATGACGGCGCTTCCCTCGGTCACCTTATCCACAGCGTGGGCCATTTCGGCGCAGGAGGTCGCCTGTTCGCGCGATGTCGAGGCGATGCTCCGCATCTGATCGTTAATGGTGCGGACGGCTTGCAGAGCGTCTTGAAGCTGTTCCCGCGCCTTTTTCACTTCCGACATGGCGCTCTCGACGATTCCGGATGTCGCTTCCGCGGAATCCACCGAAATGCGTGCGTTTTCCCGGAGCGTTCCGATGATCGTGCGAACCTCTCCCGCGGCCCGGGAAGATTCTTCAGCAAGTTTGCGGACTTCTTCGGCCACCACGGCGAACCCTCTGCCCGCTTCTCCCGCGCGCGCCGCCTCGATGGCGGCGTTCAGAGCCAGCAGATTGGTCTGGTCGGCGATGTTTGTAATAGTGTCTACAAAACTCGTCACTCTGTTGACGGATTCCGCCAGAGTCTCGATCTCCGTCCGGCTTTTTTCGGTCAGGCGCCGCACCTGCTCTATGCGCTCCACCGTCGATGCCATGGATTCTCCGGTCGCTTCGGAGAGAGCGCGGACATGCTCCGCCGCCTCGGATCCGGCGACAGCCGATCCGGCCGAGAGATTCGCCCCGTTGGTGGTCTCCGCGAGTCCGGCGTTGACCTCTTCCAAAGCCGCCGCATTCTCTTCGGAGAGGGCCGCGACTTCGCGGATCAGTTCGAGAATATGATCCATCGTGGCGCTTGTCTCCTCCGCCAAGGCCGCAAGACTCTCCGAACGGGTGTTCGTAACGTGCGCGGAGTTCATGGCGGAAAGCATGGCGTCGCGCTGAGCGGAAAGCATCGCGCCGAGCGCGTCCGCCATTATGCCGAGTTCGTCTCTCGAGTCGATCCGGAAATCCTTGCGGGATATGGAGAGATCCCCCTTGCCGGCCCGTTCGGTCAGCGCGGCCACCCGGCGGAGAGGGCCGGTGATTCGTCCCGAGATGCACCAGAGGACGCATCCAAGAATCAAGACGCCCGCCAGGGCGATGAGGCCGGCGATCCATATCATGCGGCGTACCGGCGCAAAAACCTTGTCGAGGGGAATCGTGACCAGAAAAGCCCAGAACTGCCCGGTTCGAGAGATAGGCACGGGAACGTATATTTGGAGAACGCGTGCTCCGGAGGATGGCGCATCCTCTCCCACCGCGAAGACGGCGCCGGCGTTGATCGATTCGAGCATGGCGTCTTTGCGGGGCGTTTCGAAAGGCTTTCCCAGAGCGGACGAATCGGGATGGGAGACCACCAGCCCGCTTCCGGTGATCACGGAGGCGAAACCCGTTTCGTAAGGCCTGATGGAGCCGATCTCGCTCTGGAGATCCGAGATCTCTATCTCGGTGGCCATCAAGCCGATGAAACGCCCGTTCTCATGGATGGGAACGATATAATCCACTACTGTTACCTTTTCGCCCCGAAATTGCCAGGTCGCGGGGTCGTAAGCCCTGTGGTCCGCGCTTTTTTTTGCTCCGAAATACCAGCCGGAAGCGGGATCGTCCGGATTGTAATAGGCCGAGCACGGCTGAACGTAGACCTTGCCGCCCGCCTTCGCCACCCAGGGAACGTAGCGCCCCGTGTGGTCATGATCCGGCGTGTTTTTATGCTCCTCGTCCTTCCCGTCGAAAGCATCGGGCTCCCAAGCCGTGTACATGCCGAACAGGGCGGGAGTGTTTCGTACGATCTCCTTGAAAAGTTCCGTGTAGGTTTCTCTGGGAATTGCCTCTCCGCGTGCGCGAAGCACCAGAATGGCGTCCCGAAGAAACAGCGCGATATCGGCGGCCTGCTCCATCCGCTCCGTTACGCGGGCGGAATAACGCCACGCCATCTCCTCCGCTTTGTCGCGCGCTTCCTCGAGAAGCATCGACTGCGCACTATACGCAAGCGCCCCCAACCCCGCCACAAAAACCAACAGCACCGCGGGAAGAATCCACGCCATCATCTTGGTTCTCAGTTTCAATTTCACCACACCCCTCTCTCTCGAAAATGTCGGCGCCGGAAACGCGCAGGATCAAGAGCGCTCTTCGCAGGTTCTTTGCACATACGTTTGGTAAAAGAGTATCCTCAAAAGAGGATTCCGTCCAGAGAGCGACTCGGCGAGACGAAGCCCGCCTCCTCCTTTTTCGTGAACTTCCTCAATCTATAGTATAGTGAAAAACGTATCGGCGCGCATCGTCCGCCGCAGGATTTCGAGTAGTAAAAAGCATGATAAAGAAGAAACGGCGTTCTTTCGCGTTTCTTCGCGCGAAATCGGTTGCTTCCCGGACGCCGCGAAGTGTAGAATCGTATGAAGAAACGGCGGCGCACGCCGCGAAGGAGCTGCACGCATGAACGACGACCGGACACCCTACGACGCCCTCGGCGTTCTCTTCGCCAAGATACTGGAACCCGTGGCCCTCTACCGGGCGCTCTTCGACGAACGAGGCGCGTTCCAGGACGTGATCTATATCGACGTGAATCCCGCGTACGAGCAGGTGATGGACATCCGCAAGGAGGAGATCCTCGGCCGCCCCTTCCGCGAGATATGGTCGGAGAGAGAGCGGGAGTGGCAGGACATTATCCTTCAGGTGGCCACCACGGGGATCTACGCCCGCTACGAAGGTCCCAGCTACGACACGGGGAAGTACCTCCACGCCATCGCCTTCAGCCCGACGCGCTCCGTCGTCGCGGTGATCTTCCTCGACATGACCGACTGGAAGCGGGCCGAGGAGGCGCTTCAGGAGAAGGAGGTCCTGCTCACCGAGTACCGGCAGGAGCTGCGCACCCTCGCCGCGCGCCTCTCCCTCGCGGAGGAGCGCACCCGCCGAGAGATCGCCGTCAAGCTGCACGACCGGGTGGGATACTCGCTCGTCTCGCTGCTCACGCGCCTGCGCGCCCTCTCGGAAAAGCACGACCCCGACGACATCGCCCCGGCCATCGAGGAGGTGGAGGGGCTGCTCTCCGACACGCGTTCCCTGACGCTGGAGATCAGCTCGCCGCTGCTCTACGAAGTCGGCCTGGAACCGGCGCTCGCCTCGCTCGCCGAACGGATGCTCGCACCGCACGGCATCGCCGTCGACTTCCGGGAGTGTGGGCCGCAATCGTCTATCTCGATGGAGATCCGCATCCTGATGTACCAGATGGCGCAAGAGCTGCTGCTCAACGTGATCAAGCACGCGGGGGCGAAAAACGTGATCCTTCGGGTGCAGCGGGGGAACAAGCGCGTCCGCCTGCTCGTCGAGGACGACGGGGCCGGGTTCTCCTCCAAGACGCCGAAGCACTGGGGGAAGTGGGGCGGCATGGGGCTCTTCAGCATCCGCGAGAAACTGCACTCCGTCGGTGGAGAGATTCGCGTCTTCTCCGAGAAGGGGAAGGGGAGCACCGTCGCGCTCGTCGCGCCGCTCATGTTCGAGGGAGGAAAGACGTCATGAAGATCCGCGTGCTGATGATCGACGACCATACGCTCTTCCTGGCCGGGTTGGAGGATATTCTCGGCCGCGAGGAGGACATCGAGGTGGTCGGCGTCGCCGGGAGCTGCCGCGAAGGAGTGTCGCTGGCGATGGAGAAGCGCCCCGACGTGATCGTCCTCGACCTCGCGATGCCGGGGACCAGCGGCGTGGAGGCCGCGCGCATCCTTGCCGAGGCGCTGCCGGGCGTCCGCCTGGCGGCGCTCACGATGCACCTCGACCGCCAGATGGTCTTCGAGGCGCTCAAAAGCGGCATGACCGGTTACATTTTGAAGGAGGCCACTCCGGAGGAGTTCCTCTTCGCCCTCCGCGTCGTGGCGCGGGGGGAAACCTGGCTCAGCCCGAAGGTGGCCGCCATCGTGGCGAACGACTTCGTCCGCGGGAGCGCTCAGGAAGCGCCGAGCGCTCCCGCCCTTTCCGACCGCGAGCGGGAGGTGCTGCGCTTTCTCGTCAAGGGGGCGGGACCGCGCGAGATAGCGTCTCGTCTACACATCAGCAAGAGCACCGTGGACACCCACCGCCGCAACATCCTCGATAAGCTGGGGTGCGAAAACGTCACCTGCCTCACCCGCTACGCCCTGCGCCACGGCCTGGTCGACCTGGACGAGTGAGGGGAAAGGTTTTTTAAGTCACTCGGGCTCATACTCCATGCCTTTGTAAAGAAAACGGGTTCCACCCCGCAGAAGGATTTGAATAGAGCCCGCGATAGATTGAAGGAGGTGCGTCATGACTGGATGTGAATATAAACCGGTTCCTCATAATCACGATGAGTTTCTGGCCGCGATGTCGGAAAGAGAAGGTTTTACCTCCGTCTATGCCGCGCTGGAGGATGAATACCGATTTGTCCGCGAACTTTTGGCGGCCAGGATACGCGCAGGTCTCACACAAGAAGAGGTTGCGGAGTCCATGGGAACCAGTAAAAGCGCAGTTTCCCGCCTGGAAGCGGGGGGAAAGCATTCTCCTTCCGTCCAGACGCTGAAGAAGTATGCGAAAGCAGTAGGGTGCGACGTCGAAATTCGTTTGGTTGAAAAAACGTCTCGTTGCGCTTCGCCTGCAAAGAACTCTTCGGTGATGTGAGGTTTTTGAGGCTTTCGGCGGAGACGGAGAGCGGCGCATGGAGTCTCGGGAATGCTTCGAGGTAAGAAGACTACCCCAAAAAGCCGCTTTTCGTCCGCCGCATAGAGGATGCGCGTCTGCGTGAAGGAGCTCCCTCCCGTCTCCCCTACGATGGATGCGTTTCAGAGCTACAGTTCGACCACTTTCATCTCGCCTTGCACGAAGTTTCGGATCGTCGCGCCGACCTTCAGGCGCGGTTCCGACTCGTAGAGTTCGCGTACAGCCCCGAAGTCCGGAACGTCGCTCTCCGTCAGTTCGGCCAGACGATCGAGGAGCGCCAGGTCGGAGTCGTCCGTTTCGCGCTTCAGCATCATCCCCCAGCAGTCCCACGGCAGCAGTTCGACCTTGTTGAGCGCCGCGACGTCGCGGACGAGATTGCTTCCCACGAACCCCATTCCCCGCATGTCGAAGATACCGAAAACGTTCGGGTCCGCCGCCCCGCTGCGGCACATCCTCCATGCCGCGCCGCCGACGATGAAGCGGTCCCGCGGCACGTCCAGCGGATCGAAGGAAGTGTTCAGCACGCCGCGCTGGAAAGCGTCGAGCTGCGCGTCGACCAGTATCCAGCGTTTCTCGGATTCGTTCCAGTACTCGGCGACCCAGTGATCCTCGAAGTGTCCGGGCAGGAAGTACGTCCCGAATCCGCAGCGCGCGCGGGCCGGGACCCCTTGACTGCGCAGTATGGACACCAGCAGCAGCGTGTGGTCGCGGCAGTTGCCGACCGTCTTCAACTCCAACGGCCGAGGAACGGTCAGCGGGCGCGGATCGAGTTCCAGAGTGCGGGCCAGACGCTTCTCCATGGTGCGGAGCTGTACCTCGGCGCCTCTCTCGGCGGCGAGCGTCACCCCGTACCGTTCGGCCCAGAAGGGGTGGATGGTGACACCCTGGACGACCGCGCACAGCTCCCCGATGTCCGCAGGGAGAGCATCGAAAAGGTCCGCGTGCGCACCGGGGTTGCCGATAGCTCCTTGAGTCGCGAAAAACGAGAACTCGTTCATAGGTTTCCTCCTTCAAAATAGAGAGCGGCGTACCCCGCTTCGAACGCCGCGACGTTCGGCGGAGCGCGTCGATGCCCTCGGAATCCGGGAACTGTGAGCGCTTCCCGTCCGACGGCATGTATTGTATCAGTTACCTCGGCTCGGCGCCTCTGTAGAGGCCGGGTTATGTCCTGTTTCGATAGAGGAGAGCGAGGTGTTCGAGGAGGCTTCGTGCTATTATCATGAAGAAGAGAGTGTTGAGAATTTCGAAGGAGGAACTACGATGAACGAATCAATCAAAATCGAGTGCATAGCGGGTTTCGCCGTCATTACGAAAGACCCGGCGGCGAGCGCCTCTCTTTATCGGGATGCGCTCGGCCTGCCGCTGGAGAATCATGACGACTATTTTTTCATGGATGGATTCCCGGGGGCCAAGCATTTCGGGGTATGGCCTCTCGCGATGGCGGCGCAGTCGTGTTTCGGGCGGGACGAGTGGCCGGAGGATATACCCGAGCCGACGGCGACGATGGAGTTCGAACTGGCCGATGTCGCCGCCGTCGAGGCGGCGGTGCGGGAGATGAAGGAGCAGGGCCGGGAATTCGTTCACGAGGCGCGGACGGAACCGTGGGGGCAAACCGTCGCGCGGTTCGTCAGCCCCGAAGGGGTGTTGATCGGTTTGAGCTACGCCCCGTGGCTTCACGAGTAGGCGCTGGAAGCAATGAATCGCCCCCTTTGATGAAACGAGGACGAAAAGTCGTGAACATGCAGCCCGAGATCAAAAAAATAACGGAGGCCAACAGAGAGGCCTGGAACGAGGTCATGCCCAGGCATAGGGAAGCGGCGGGGGAACGATGGGACAAGGCGTTCATGCAGACGGGCTTCGTCTGCATGAGGGAGCACGAGCTTGAATTGCTCGGGCGAACGGAACTCGAAGGGAAGGCGGCGGCGCATCTGTGCTGCAATAACGGCGTCGAGCTGCTCTCTTTGAAGAACCTGGGCGCCGGCGAGTGCGTCGGGTTCGATATCTCCGACGCCGCTATCCGGGAAGCCCGCGAGCGCGCCGGGCGATGCGGTATAGAGTGCCGGTTCGTCCGTTCGGACGTCTACGAAATCGGGCCGGAGTACGATGATCGCTTCGACCTTGTCTATATCAGCGCCGGGGGGCTCGGCTGGATGCCCGACCTGAAGCTCTTTTTCGCAAAGGCGGCGGCCATGTTGAAAGACGGCGGGCGGATATTCATCCACGAAATCCATCCGTTCTCAGAGACGCTGCCGTTCGACGACGCCGAAGACGCCGACGTGCTGCGGATCGTCGGACCCTATTTCAAAGACGGGCCCTACGTCGAGTACGGCGGCCTGGACTACGTGGGCAAAGCGAGCTACAGTTCGGCCAAGCCGCAGTACTGGTTCGTCCACACCATAGCCGACATCCTGACCGGGCTGATCGGGAATGGCCTTGAGATAGAGCATTTCTCCGAATATGAATTCGACGTTTCCGCAGGGCATGCGCGGGTCGAACGCGCTCGCGCCGGAGTACCTTTAAGCTATATCGCGATAGGGAGGAAGCGGGGCGGCGTCTAGCTGAAATTTCGGGGCGACATCGCCGAATTCCGAAGCGATATCGCAGTCGATATTCCAACGTCGTCGCCCCGCTTTGCATCGGGAAAGCGTTATGGAGTCGAATACTTGCCGGATGCCGCGTCGTCCAGTATCTCCTGGTATCGTCCGCCTGCCTTCAGTTCGGCGAGTCCTTCGTTGAATGCCGCCAGCAACTCCTCGGCGTTCGGCGCTCTTTTCGAAAAAAGCAGAGAGTACGGCGCCGAGCGGACGGGGGTTTCGCAGTACCAGAACCGGTCGGCTTCCAAGGCGAATCCGCGGTCGATCAGCTCGAGGCCTACATACTTATCGACGGCGACGGCGTCCACTCTTTTTCCGAGCAGCTTCCTGAGGCTCGTCTCGTCGTCCGGAGATGGATCGGTTCGGAAGAGACCTTCTTCGCTCGCTTTTTCGAAGTCGTTCCCGTAGTGGTATCCCCGCGTAACTCCTATGGAGAGCCCTGCGAGATCCCTCCATTCTTCCCACTCCACCTTCTTATCGTTCCGGGAGAAGAGGACCACCGGCAGATCGACAAGAGCGTCGCTGAAGAAAAAGTCGCGCGCCCGTTCTTCCGAAAAAGCCCACCCTATGGAAGCGTCCCACTTTCCCTCCGCGGCGATCGCGAGCGCACGCGCCCATGGAAAGAATCCGTACGTCGTTTCGATGCCCTTAAGGGCGAACGCTTCCCTTACAACCTCCGAGAGCGCTCCGTTTCCGGGAAGGCGTTCCCCTAGAAACGGAGGCCACTCGCCGTTCGTAATGCGGACGACCGTTTCTCCGGCCGAAGCAACGGAGACGCAGACAGTCGAACCAAGAAGAACGAGAAGAAGAAACGCTGTGAACAGCCGCCTCATGAGCAACACCTCCCGTGTGATGGCATAATGGGAAATTCGCAAATGGGAAAATAGCGCTAAAAAATACAATTTGTATTGATATCCTGAAATTATAAGTCGAAATGTTATGGGTGTCAATCGCCGCTTCGGCGGGCTCGTTTTTTTCGGAAGAAATTAAAGACATGATGGCCAGTCGAGCGAAGCGTTTTCTTTGTGTAATAATAGCAAGATCGCGGGGTTGTCGCGAAATGAAACACCGGACGACGCCTCTTTTCAATGTGTTGTAGGGCGGCGCTTTGCTTCATTTGGCCGTGCGGAGACGAACCGAAAATTTACCGGGAGGAACGGAGGAAAAACAATGGGACTGAAGCGTGGAACGGTACGGGTAGCGGTGGTGCAGGCGGGGTCCGTGATCATGGACAAGGAAGGAACTCTGGAGAAGACGGAACGGCTCGCGATCGAAGCTTCCGAGAGGGGGGCGAAGATCGTGCTCTTTCCGGAGGCGTTCATTCCGTGCTATCCGCGGGGACTCTCCTTCGGCGCCGTCGTGGGCAGCCGCTCGCCGGGGGGCCGGAAGGACTTCGCCCGGTATTACGCCAACTCAATCGACGTCCCAGGCCCGGAGACCGATTTTCTGGGGGAGCTGGCGGCGCAGATCGGGACGTACCTCTCCATCGGGGTCATCGAGCGGGAGGGGGGCACTCTCTACTGTACCCTTCTCTACTTCGGTCCCGACGGGTCGTTGCTGGCGAAACACCGGAAGCTGAAGCCCACGGGGAGCGAGCGTCTCGTCTGGGGAGAGGGCGACGGAAGCACGCTGGCGGCGGTGGAGACCCCCTACGGTACGATGAGCGGCCTCATCTGCTGGGAGAACTACATGCCGCTCGCCCGGGCCGCCGTCTACGGGCGGAACCCCTCGATCTATCTCGCTCCCACGGCGGACCAGCGCGACGGGTGGCAGTGCTCCATGCGCCACATCGCTCTGGAGGGGCGCTGCTTCGTGCTTTCGTGTAACCAGTTCGTCACGAAGGCGATGTACCCGTCCGACCTCGCCTGTTTCTCCGACCTCGAACACCAGCCCGAGGTGATGAGCAGAGGAGGGAGCGCGATTATCGATCCTCTGGGCAACTACGTCGCCGGTCCGCTCTGGGACAAGGAGGGGATTCTCGTCGCCGACCTCGACCTGGAAGCCGTGGTCGAGGCGCGGTACGACTTCGACGTGATGGGCCACTATGCCCGACCTGACGTCTTCACGCTGCTGGTCGACGAGGAGCCGAGAAGCGGGGTGGAGTTCTCCGGAGACGCGAGCTGCCTGGAGGACGACTGTTCATGTCAGGGGTGAGAAACCGCTCGGAGGATTTCGGGGCTCTGCCCCGTCTGCTCGGCGAGACGGTGAAGACGGCAGGCGAGTGGCTTGCAGTCCTTCCGGAAAGAGAGGTCAAGGCGGCCGCGTCGGCTGAAGAGCTTCGGGAAGCTCTGGGCGGAGCGCTGAACGAGGAGGGCGAGCCCGCGGCCGATGTGGTGCGGAACTTCGCGCACGCCGCCGAAAGAGGCCTCGTCGCCTCCCCCGGCCCGCGCTACTTCGGATTCGTGACGGGCGGGGCGCTTCCCGCGAGTCTCGCCGCCGACTGGCTGACTACCGCGTGGGACCAGAACGCGGTGCTTTTCGTCTCCTCTCCTGCGGCGAGCGTGGCCGAGGAGGTGGTCGCCTCCTGGCTGCTGGATCTGCTCGGCCTTCCTGCGGACGCGTCGGTCGGCCTGGTCACCGGCTGCCAGATGGCCAACTTCACGTGCCTTGCGGCAGCCCGCCATGAAGTTCTCCGGAAGGCAGGATGGGACGTCGAAGCGGACGGCCTCTGCGGCGCTCCGCGCATCACCGTGGTCGCCGGAGAGGAGGCGCACGCTACGCTGCTTGTCGCGCTTCGGATGCTCGGTCTCGGCGAGCGGAACGTCCTCGCGATCCCCGCCGACGAGCAGGGGCGAATGATCCCGTCTGCGCTGAAAGAGGCTCTGGAAACCGTCTCCGGCCCGCTTATCGTCTGTCTTCAGGCGGGCAATGTGAACTCCGGAGCCTTCGACCCGTGCGCCGAGCTTGTTCCTCTTGCGAAGGCCAAGGGGGCGTGGGTGCATGTGGACGGGGCGTTCGGCCTGTGGGGCGCGCTGCTGCCGGAACTTGCCGCCCACACCGAAGGCATCGGACTGGCGGATTCGTGGGCGACGGACGCGCACAAGTGGCTCAACGTCCCCTACGACTCCGGGATCGCCGTCGTGCGGAACGAGGCGGCGCACAGGGCGTCGATGACGTTGAAGGCGCCCTACTACATCGCGGCGCCCGACGCCGTCCGCGATCCGTCGCAGTGGGTTCCAGAGTCCTCCAGACGGGCCAGGGTGTTCCCGCTGTACTGCGCGCTCCGCTCGCTCGGGAAGAACGGCCTCCGGGAGATGATCGCGCGGAACTGCGCGCAGGCCCGCCTGATGGTGTCGCTCCTCGCCGAAGACCCCGCAATCCGGATTCTCAACGACGTCGTCCTCAACCAGGCGCTCGTGCGCTTCGTCCCTCCTCGTGGCGACGCGGACGCCTTCACGAGGCGCGTGACGGCCGCGGTGCAGGAGGAAGGAACCTGCTGGGCGGGAGGAAGCGTCTGGAAGGGCATGGCCGCGATGCGCATCTCGGTTTCCAACTGGTCCACGACCGAAGAGGACATCCGCCGCTCCGCGGCCGCGATACGAGGCGTTCTGGCGGGGGTTTCGCAGTTCGCCGAAAGCGAGTGAACGGGAGGCGGGGACGAAGTCTACTCAGCGGTCGAGGGCGCGACGAAGAGGATTTATGAAAGCATTCGACAGAACACGTTCGGAGTTACAGTATGATTGACACTCCCTCGGTGGTTTGGGAAGAGCGTTGCGTAGCCTGACGACTTCTCCAAACCTCGGGGGCCTTTTTTTGCTCGAAAAATCCATGGCCGACAAGCGAGATCGAAGTCGATGGTATAATAAATTTCGATTTTAGCATGCTATTCTATGCTCCCTGAAAAGAGGGTGTTCCATGAAACGGAGATATATGAAGCAGCAGTGGACCTTGCGCTTCAAAAAACTTGGATTGATAGAGGAAGGAGCCGTCCGGATCGCTCCTCTCATGATTTTTACCGGCGATAACAACACCGGAAAAAGCTACGTCATGACTCTGCTCTGGGGGGTAATCGCGCTCGGACGCAGCCTCTTCCCGACGGCGATTCCCGAAAGCGAGTCGTATCGACAGTGCGAAAAGTGGCTGGGGAGTTTTTCGCAGGAAGGTGAAGATGAAAAATCCCTGCTCCCCGAGGACGAGGATGTTTTTGTACGTTGGTTCGGAGACGTACTCAACCAGCGGCGACAGACTCTCTGCGACGAGCTTTTCGGGGAAAACGCAGTGCGGCTTCGCGAGCTTCGTATTACGGATTTCGTTCGCGAACGGCCTCTTTCACTTCGATGGAACAGAGACGCGGCCGAGGGAAGCCGGTATTCCAGCGGAGAACACTATGTCCGCTTTCCGCTGCCGTCGAGTCCGCTTCCGCGCGCCGAAGTCTACCGGATGATCCAGTATTTGACCTGGAAGTTGATCATGGACGATTTGAGCGCGCCTCTCTATCCCCCGCGATCTCCGATGAAAACCGTTCCCTCGGGCGAGATCCTCTACTTGCCTGCGGCAAGAACAGGGTTCGTTCTCATGCGCAAAACCCTGGTTTCCGCAGCGCTGAGCATGGGAGGCGAGAGCGTGCCGCTTCTGCTGCCCGTCAGGCGTTTTGTTCAACGCCTTCTTACCCTCTCCTTCAAAGAGAACAACAGGTTCTCCGCCTTCGCGGATATTCTGGAGCGCCGAATTTTGCACGGCCACATTCACCCCGACGGCGCTCCGCTGCCGGAGTACCGGTACAGTCCTCAAGGCCAGGATAACGAAGCGCTCCCGCTTTGGCGGACATCGTCGCTTGTTACGGAGCTTTCTCCGCTTCTTGTCTTTCTACGAGGGAACGACGATTTTCGCTCTTTGATCATCGAAGAACCGGAAGCGCACCTTCATCTGGAAATGCAGAGAGAACTCGCCCGCCTTCTGGTTCGATTGGTGAATTCCGGTCTTCCCGTCTGGATCACGACGCATGGAGATACCTTCTTTCAGCAGGTGAGCAACCTGGTCAAGGCGTCGGGCATAGATGGCGCCGCTCTCTCCCGGCTCGATCTGGCGCCCGAAGAGAGCATACAACCGGAACGGGTTTCGGCGTGGTATTTCCAGAGAGTTTCCGCCTCGTCCGGTCGGGAGCGAACCGAAATTTCTTCGCTGAACGCCGATCGCGATGGAATAGCCGCGACCGCATTCAATGCGGCCATAGCCGGACTCACTCGGCAAACTCTTGATTTGAGCCTGGACGATGAAGCGTGAACGCGTGGAAAGCACCGCGGCAACAGAGGGAACGAAACTTGTCGTTCGAGAGAGCGAAGAGAGCGGCGAGGCCGAGTTGACGCTGCATCTCGCACGGAACGGAGTGCTTTTTCAGTACCCGCATAATAACAACTTCATCTTTTCGAATAAAAAACGCGCGGATGGCATTCTCTTCTTACAGAGAGAGAACGACTGGGAGGTCATGATCGTCGAACTCAAAAAGACCGTGAAGCTCAAGGAGTGGATGAAGATCAAAGAACAGTGGCATGGAGCATGGCTTCATGCTCTGGCCCTCTCCGGCGTGCTGGAGGCTCCCTTCCCCCAACCTCCCCGTTTTCTGGTGGCGTACCGCAAGGACGGCATCGACGAGAACGCTCCCGATCCGATTCTGTTGAAATCACCAGAGTACGCTCTTGCCTTCATCGAGTGGAGGGAGGGCCGCGCCGCCTTGAACGAGATTGGAGAAGTAACCTTTGAAAAAGCGCCTCTCGATGAAACGGGAAGAGGCGAATTGCGTATTCCATGAAAGACGCCGGAATTCGGAGTGGGAAAATGCTCTTTGATCGCATCCTGAGAGCTGTTTTCTTGTTCCACCGATGCCAAGTATCTTCTATAATTTTGCGATTTTGACGGAGGATGTGTTATGGCCGCTATGTCCGAGATGATGGATTCCGGAGTGTACTGGCTTGTCGGCGCTGTTTTCGACGGAGCGGACCAGGCGGAACGCTTTCTACGCGAGGGAGTTTGGGAACAGCGCACTCCTCCGGAGAGAGACATCGCCCTTGTAAAATCAATGACCTGCGGAGATCGTATCGCTATCAAGGCCGCTTTTGTTCGAAAAAAAGACGGCATTCCTTTCGATAATCGCGGAAACCTTGTTTCTGTAATGAAGATCAAAGCTGCGGGGAGGGTGAAATCGAATCCCGGCGACGGTCTGAGAGTGGAAGTGGAATGGGAGCCTCCGACCGAAGCGAAGGAACCTCGAGAGTGGTTCTTCTATACTTTTCTCGGGACCGTATGGAGGCTTCAACGCGACAACTGGTACTCCGAAGGGCTGATCGACTTCGTCTTTCATGGTGTCCCGCAGGATCTGGACAGATTTCGCAACGCCCCTTATTGGAAAGAGCGTTTTGGTGACCGAGGGGACGGAAGCAAGAAATCCGCCTTTGCTTGGACCGCCTTCTACGTCGAGATGGCGGACAAATTGATGGACTTCCGCAACCGCCGTTCGGAACTTCTGGAAGGGATCGACAGAATTGCAGCCAGGATTGAACAATTCCCTCGTTTACAGGATACGTTCGGGGACGATTCCGAAGGGCCTCTGGTCGATATCTGCCCGTTCAGCGTTTTCGGTCTTTTCAACAGATCGATCAAAGAGGAGCGTCGAAAGGCGATCGCAGAAGGGCTTGCGCTTCTTTTAAAAGTGAAAGAACCAGTCCCCGTAAGTTTTACCGGTATTCCGGCGCTTCCTCCGATAAGATCATGGTTTTTCGGTTATGAGAAGGATCGAGAACCCCGCGATATCGACATCCTCTGGGATGTTTACGAAAAAGCGATACGGTATGCGGACTCGGAGAACGACGACGCGCGGGAAGAATTCGCGGCGGCCTATGATCATGCTCTGGATGTCGAAGGTACGGCATGGAACCTGACGATGGGGCTCTACTGGATTCGGCCGTGGGAATTTCTCTCTCTTGACGAGCAGTCTCGAAACTATCTCAAGAACAAGCTTGCCGTCGGCATTGGACAGAAGTCGCAGAAGAGCGTTCCTTCCGCGAAAGAGTATCTTTCGATCTTAGAAAAGATGAAGACGCTGTTTCAAGGCGAGAATTATCCGGTCCACTCATTCCCTGAACTTTCGTATGCTGCCTGCTTGTATAAAGAACCCGCCGCTTCCGAAGACGGGATACGGGAAAGTTCGCTTCTCGAGCAAGACGCCCATTATCGGCCGATTGATCCCGCTCGTATCGACGATGCTCCTGATATCCCTCAACCTCAACTTCCTCCGTACACCCTCCGCTCCATCCTCGAAGACGGTTGTTTTCTCGAAATGGAAGAGTTGGAGATGATCCTGAAGCAGTGGCGCATCAAGATGAACATTATTCTTCAGGGGGCTCCGGGCACAGGAAAGACGTGGCTTGCGAAGAGGCTGGCCTTTGCGCTTATAGGCGAGAAAGACGAGAGCAGGGTCCGGTCCGTGCAATTTCACCCCAACCTTTCCTACGAGGATTTTATTCGCGGATATCGCCCTTCCGGGGAAGGCAAGCTTTCTCTGATAGACGGGCCTTTCCTGGAGATGGTGAACGCGGCTCTCGAAGAACCCGAGAGGAAGTTCGTTCTCGTGATCGAGGAGATCAACAGAGGGAACCCGGCCCAGATATTCGGCGAGATGCTGACGCTCCTGGAAGCCGACAAACGTACGCCGTCCGAAGCGATCGAACTCTGCTACCGAAACAAGGATGGAAAGAGGGTCCATATCCCGGCCAATCTATACGTGATAGGAACGATGAATATCGCCGATCGCTCTCTTGCCCTGGTCGATTTCGCTCTCCGGCGCAGATTCGCCTTTATCGACTTGGAACCGAAGTTTGGCGAACCCTGGAAGAAGTGGCTGAAAGAAAGATGGGGTTTCTCTCTTGAATTTCTTGAGATGATCGAACAAAAGATTGTCATGCTGAATGATTCCATAGCCTCCGATTCAAGCCTGGGGAATCAGTTCCGCATAGGGCACAGCTATCTGATACCCTCCACGCAGGCTCCTCTTCCGAATCCCGAGGAATGGTTCGAAAACGTCGTGCGGACGGAAATAGGGCCGCAGCTTGATGAATATTGGTTCGACGCCCCTCATAAGGCCGTCGCCGCGAAGAAGGAGCTTCTGGCGGGTTCGTAATGGAAAAGAGTCATGTCCCCGGCGCGGAAGAAGGCGGATTCGTGGGCGGAATTCCGATCAGGAACATCTGGTTGTTGCTTCTGTACGCTTCCGAACTGCTTCGGTATATCGACGGGGGGAAGTTCTCAGTGGAGAAGAATCCCGACGATATTCCCGATCTCGTCGCGGAGCTTCTCGCGCGGCTTGTCGAGAAGCGGATACGGCGAAATCTCTCGTACGGATATCGAACGAGGACGGGCGTTCTTGGAAGAGTTCGCGGACAGATACTGATGCTTGAGACGGAATGCCGCGATCTTCTCTCTCGCGGCTTGGTGGCATGTAGATTCGAAGAGTTGGCGGTGGATACGATTCGAAACCGATATGTGAAAGCCGCTCTTGAAACGATTGCCTGTTTGATCAAGGAGAAGAAGCTCGCCGGTCGCTGCAAGTCTCTAGCGGCTGTTCTACGGCAGATGGGGGTCGTCGGAGGAAAGCCGAGTCGGGCCGAAATGAGCGCCGACCGAATCGGCCGCAACGATGCCGCCGACAGTATGATGATGACTGCGGCTCGTTTGGCGTTCGATATGGCGCTTCCCGTGGAGATGGCCGGAACTCGAAATCTTCCCGTTCCGGAACGGACGATAGAATGGCTTCGAAAGCTGTACGAGCGCGCTGTCGCTGGATTCTACGATGTTGCCCTTGCTCCGATGGAATGGAAAGTGTCTCAAGGAAAAACGCTGCATTGGAGGATCGCGGAAAGGTCCTCCGGCATCGGCGGTATTTTGCCTTCCATGCGCACGGATATTTTTCTCGAAAACGAGAACTCGGGACGAAGAATCATTATCGACACCAAGTTCAACGCGATCCTGACGAAGGGGTGGTACCGAGAAGAGAGCCTGCGGAGCGGGTATATCTATCAGATGTACGCGTACCTCCGTTCGCAGGAAGGGAACGGCGATCCTCTCTCGGAGAGCGTGTCCGGAATTCTGCTTCATCCCGTGGTCGGTGGAAAGGCCGTGGATGAACGAGCGGTCGTTCAGGGGCATGAAATTCGTTTCGCCACCGTGGACCTTGGCGCCTCCGCCGTCGAGATACGAACTCGGCTGCTGGGGTTGATCGCAGGAACACCGAAAGGAGAAAATGCGTGACTTCGCAAAGTGAACGAGGGCAGCGGATTGAAGGTCGGTATCCGTAATTTGGTTTTCCCGGCGTACGCATCCTGATCGAGGAGGCGAGGAAAAGACATGATTGCAGGAGGAAACGAAATCGAGATCGTTTGGACGGGGCCGTATGGATGGCCGAAATTCGAATCGGCGAACGATTTACCCGACATTCCGAAACATCCCGGAGTGTACCTGCAATGCGTCGAATATCGGGGCGGATTTCTGGTCTATGCCGCCGGGATTACGCGCAGGACGGTACCGATACGCTTTCGGGAGCATACACGGAAATATATGAGCGGAGAGTATAACGTCCTTGATGTCTCCTCGATGCGGCAAGGCGTGCGGAAAGAAGTGTGGCACGGCTGGGGATGGACGACTGAAAAAAGAACTGCATTCGAAGAACGCGCGACGGAGATTGTCGAAGCCGTGAAAAACCAGCTCGCGGGATTTCGCATCTTCGTAGCCGATACGGGCGTTGCCCCCCGTTTCCTTGAACGCATCGAGGCCGCTATAATGATGCATCTCTATCGACAGCCGTCGCCGTTTTGCGATGTTCCGGACAAAGGCATGATGCTGGCGCCGCGTTGGTCCGACGAACAGCCGATCATTGTAAAAAACGTATGCGATGCGACGCTGCACACTATTCCTCTATATTTAGAGGTATAGTTCGTATATTTCGAGAGTCGTCTTACCCATGACTGGAGGTGGAGGGATGAACATGCACAAGCCTCTGTTCATCGGGCACGGGTCGCCGATGAACGCCATAGCGGACAACAGGTACGCCCGCTTTTTGAAGGCCTATGCGAAATCGATACGGAAACCCGAAGCGATCGTCGTCGTCTCCGCCCATTGGCAGACGAAGGGTACGTACATCACGGGGAACGAGCATCCGGAGCAGATCTATGACTTTTGGGGTTTTCCCGACGAACTGTACACGGTCCGGTACGCGCCGAAGGGGGCGCCCGAAATCGCCCGAGAGATCGAAAGGGCCGGCATCGGCGTCGCGGTCGACGCGAATCGAGGAGTCGATCATGCCGGATGGGCCGTCGCGAAGCACATGTACCCTGATCAGGACGTTCCGCTGCTCCAAATCAGCCTGGACGTCGACAAGGATATACGAGAACACTTCGCCCTCGGCGCGGCCTTGTCGCCATTCTCTCGAATGGGAGTTCTGTTCATCGGAAGCGGCAATATAATCCACAACCTCCGGGTGATCGATTTCGACGAGGACGCTAAGCCGTTCGACTGGGCGGTACGGGCGGACGCCTGGGTGAAAGAACGGCTTAAGAATGCGGAGATCGACGCCCTGCTGGACTATGTCAAAGCGATGCCCGACTACAAACTGTCCGTCCCGACGGACGAACACTACCTTCCGCTGGCGTACATCCTGGGCATGAAGGGGCCCGGGCAGGACATCTCGACGATCTTCGAGGAAATACAGAACGGGAGCGTTTCGATGCGGAGCGTAGAGATCGCGTAGCCGGGGCGGCACGCGGTCGACGTGCTTTTCGGCTCCTTGACGTGGAACCTCGTGTTTCATGTCAAGAGGACAAGATTGACTTTGGAGTGAATCTACCTTACACTGCATGCGATGTAATACCGGAAAGGTGTCATTGCCTCCTCGGTTCGGAGCCTGGGGGCAGTGTAGATGGAATGGGGTGAGAATCCCCGCGCGGCCGGCACTGTAAGCGCGAGGCCATACCGAAGCGTCCGTTCGAGGGCGCGGGGACGAAAGTCCGTCACTGTGGGCAACCATGGGAAGGCAGGTATGGACGTAGAAGATTTATATCTTCGGGAGCGCGAGTCAGGAGACTTACACTTTTTCGCGAGGCGTTCGTTCCATGCGGAGGACGGACAATATATGCGCATAAAAACGGATGCGCCGGTTTTCCTGTGTACGCACGGGAAAACCGGCGTTTTTTATTCCAAGGCTCATGGCGGAGCCGGTGCGCGCAATAGGGGCTTGTCTCTTCCCGACGGAGGATGAAAGAGCGTAGAAGGTGCGGTATCGCACACGAATCTTTTGAGGAGGCGGAAAAATGAGGGGTATGAAAAAGGGTGTTATCGCGGCGCTTGTGTGCTGCGTCTTGCTGTTTAGCGGCATGGCGTCGGCGAAAGCAAAGGAAGAGATCGTGATCTCCGGAGGCGACAACGCGCTTGCCGGAAAATTCGATCCCACTATGGGGTACGGCGTGTGGAGCTTCGATATTTTTCATTGCCATCTGCTGAAGGTGGGCAAGGAGAACATGCTGGAAAAAGATTTGGCCGTCGCCGAAAGAATCAGCCCCGACGGCTTGACGTACACCTACGAGATTCGCAAAGACGCCAAGTTCGCCGATGGCCGTCCGCTTACCGCCCGGGACGTGGCGTTCACCTTCGAGAAGACGAAATCTCAGGCTTCGGCCGCCGATCTGACCATGCTCGACAGTGTGAAGGTTCTTGACGACTACACCGTGGAATTCACGCTCTCCAAACCCTGGTCGCTCTTTCCGCATATCGTGACCTATATCGGCATCGTCCCCGAACACGCCTACGTCGAGAATTACGGCGACAAACCCCTTTGCTCCGGTGCGTGGCGTATCGTCGATTTCCAGAAAGGTCAGCAGTTGATCCTTGAGCCCAATCCTTACTATTACGGTCCGAAGTCGCCATTTAAACGTGTTTCCATTCTCAAGCTGGACCCTGATACGGCTTTGGCCGCGGCGCAGTCGGGCCAGTTGGACTTCGTGTCCGTCGAGTCGGAATTCGCCATGAATAAGGTCGAAGGCATGACGGTGCTTGCTCTCGACGTGCTCAACGCACTGGCGGTCAATCTTCCCGTCATTCCCGAGACGACGGGCCCCGACGGCAAAACGGTCGGCAACAACGTAACCTGCGACATCGCCGTTCGCAAAGCGTTGAACATCGGCATCAACCGCGCGTTGCTCGTCGAGCAGGCCCTGAACGGCGCAGGCAAGCCCTCCTATACGATCGGCGACGATGTGCTTCCTTGGACATCCAGAGCGACGTTCGAGGATAATCGAGTCGAGGAAGCGAAGAAACTCCTCGAGGACGCCGGTTGGAAGGACGACGACGGCGACGGCGTCCGCGAGAAGAACGGCGTGAAGGCCCGATTCGTGGTTACGGGGCGCAGCAACGACATGGCCCGCTACAACACCGTGGTCGCGCTGTCTCAAAATGCGAAGGCCCTGGGCATCGACATCGTCGTAAAATCCGCTCCCTGGTCCGAAGCCCGTCACGCCCGCGCCGTGCCCACCTGCTGGAGCATCGGATATCCCAGCCCGTCGGATTTCTATCTGTACTATCACTCCTCGCAGATCAACAGGGGCGCCATCGGCAACCCTCCTTCCTACTCCAACAAGCGCGTCGACGAACTGATCGACAACGCTCTGAGGGCCACGGACCCCGCCGAAGCCAACGGGTATTGGCAGGAAGCCGAGAAGCTCGCTCGGGAGGACGTCCCGTTTCTGTACATCTCCCGCACCCAAAACGTCTATTTTGTCCGCGACGGTCTTCGAATTCCCGATCTGGGCAAGGTTCCGGGCAGAAATCAGAACGGCGCGGGGCTTGAGAACATGAACGAGTGGTACTGGGCCGAATAAACGAAAAGAGATCGTCGGTCGGCGTGTCTTCTCCGGCCGACGATCCCCGCCGCGGAATCGAAAGGGGAACACTCTGTGAAGAAGCGTCTTCTGAAATACTTTGCGGGCTCGATGGCGCGGATGCTGCTCTTGCTTCTGTCCGCCTCCATGCTGAGTTTTTTCCTGATCACCGCCTCGCCCATGAACGCAGTCGACGCTTTTTTGAACGAGGTCAACGTTTCGGAGGAACAAAGAGCGCGCATCGAAGCCGAATGGGATCTGAACAAACCTCCCGTCGAGCGGTATGTCCTCTGGGCCAGGAAAGTCCTGCAAGGCGACCTGGGGCAGTCCATCACCTATAGCCGCCCCGTGTCGCAGGTGCTGAACGAGCGGTTCAAGGCCTCGCTGCTGCTGATGGGCACGGCCTGGGTTCTTTCCGGCGTGCTGGGGCTGGCGCTTGGAATCCTGGGGGCCGTGTACAAAAACAGCCTGCTCGACAAGATCATCAGGACGTTCAGCCTCGTGCTGGCGTCGACGCCGACCTTCTGGGTCGGCCTGGTGATACTCGTTGTATTCGCCGTGGAACTGCAATGGTTCCCTCTGGGGCTGGCGATTCCCATAGGCCGCGTCGCCTCCGAAGCGACGCTGACGGAGCGGCTGCATCATTTGGCGCTTCCGGCGTTGACTCTGAGCATCGCCGGCGTGGCGAACATCGCGCTGCATACGCGACAGAAACTCGTGGACGTGATGGAGAGCGAATACGTACTCTTCGCCCGCGCTCGCGGTGAAAAACTTGGACAGATCGTGATGCGTCACGGGCTGCGCAACATCGCGTTGCCCGCGGTGACGCTTCAGTGCGCCTCCGTGAGCGAACTCTTCGGCGGATCGGTGCTGGCGGAGCGCGTCTTCTCCTATCCGGGCCTGGGCAACACCGCCGTCGAGGCGGGGCTTCACGCCGACGCGCCGCTGCTGATGGGTATCGCGATGTTCAGCGTTCTCTTCGTCTTCGCGGGGAATCTAGCGGCGAACGTCATCTACGGCATCGTCGATCCCAAGATCAAAGAGGGGGGCGACAACTATGCCTGAAGTCGTTCACGCGGAACTTTCCCGACCTTGGCTGAATCGACGCCGCGGAATTCTGCTGGTGATCGGATTGGGATCGCTGCTTCTCGCGGGCATTTTCATCGGAGGCATGCTGCTCGATCCCGAACTGTACGCTCCGAACTATTCAGCGAGGCGTCTGGCGCCGTGCCCGGATCATCTCTTCGGTACCGACTATCTCGGACGCGACATGTTCTGGCGCTCAATCGCCGGCCTGTCTCTGAGCATCCGTATTGGCCTTTTGTCCGCGGCTATAAGCTCGGTGATCGCGCTGATCCTGGGCAGTATGTCGGCCATCTTCGGCGGCAAGGTGGATTCAGTGGTCAACTATCTGGTGGACTTATGCATGGGCGTGCCCCATCTGATCCTGCTCATTCTCATCTCCATCGCGATGGGCGGAGGCGCACGGGGCGTCATTACAGGCGTCGCGGTAACGCATTGGCCGAACCTGACGCGGCTGATCCGTGCCGAAGTGATGCAGATACGTTCTGCACAGTACGTGCAATTGTCGCGCAAAATGGGAAAAAGCTCTCTCTACATCGCGGTGCGGCACATCGTTCCCCATGTCTTTCCGCAGTACGCGGTGGGCTTGATTCTGCTGTTTCCTCACGCGATTCTGCACGAGGCGGGCATCACCTTCCTCGGGTACGGTCTGCCTCTGGACACGCCGGCCATGGGCATCATATTGGCGGAGTCGATGAAATATCTGGCCGCCGGCATGTGGTGGCTCTCCTTCTTCCCCGGAGCGGCCCTGGTGCTGACGACGCAGCTCTTCGATCTGGTCGGCGACTACCTCAAGATACTGATCGACCCGCACAGCGCGCGCGAATAGGAGGAAACGTACGATGAACGACGAAAAAGAAGCGCTTCTCGACGTACGCAATCTGCGGGTGAGCTTTGAAAGTTACGACGCGAGGCTGGAAAAAGTCGCTTTCACAGCCATCTCCGACCTCAGCGTCATGGTGAATCGCGGTGAAATTCTGGCGGTCGTCGGTTCGAGCGGTTCGGGAAAGAGCCTGCTCGCGCACGCGGTGATGGGCATCCTGCCCGAGAACGCGCGGACGGGCGGCGAGATGTATTATCGGGGGAAGCCTTTGACGGTCCGGGAAAAAGCACGGCTGCGCGGACGGGAAATCGCCTTCATCCCGCAGTCCGTAGCCTTTCTCGATCCGTTGATGCGCGTCGGCGAGCAGGTTCGCGGCGTGCCCGGCGACAGTCTGCGGACGAAACAGCGAGAGGCCTTCGCGCACTTCGATCTGAAAAACGAAACGGAAAAACTCTACCCCTTCCAGCTCTCCGGCGGTATGGCGCGGCGCGTGCTGCTGTCGACGGCCTATGTCGTCGACGCCGAACTGATCATCGCCGACGAACCGACGCCCGGTCTCGACCTGGAGCTTGCCTTGGAAGCGCTGAAAGACTTCCGAGCCATGGCGGACCGCGGCAAGGGAGTGATCCTCATCACGCACGACATCGATCTCGCTCTTCACGTAGCGGATACGATCTCGATTTTTTACGACGGGCGCGTCGTGGAGACGGCCGATACGGATGCGTTCGGCGGCGACGGCTCGGGGCTGAGGCACCCCTACAGCCGTGCTCTGTTCGGAGCGTTGCCGCAGAATGGATTCCGTCTTGATCGCTGCCCTGAATGCGATGGGAGCAGCGCGACATGGATTGTGGATGAGAAAGCGATGAGGTGCTGTTGTGGCGATGCTCGAGGTTGATAATATCGGCTTTCGTTACGGCGACGGCCCGTGGATCCTGAAAAACGTGAGCTTTTCCGTCGAAGAGGGCGAACGGATCGCTCTCCTCGGCCCCAGCGGCTACGGGAAGAGTACTCTGGCGAAAGTCATCGCCGGTTATGTGGATCCCGCCGAAGGGAAAGTGCTTTGGAACGGGGAACCTCTGCCGAGAAAGGGCTACTGTCCCGTGCAGCTGATTTATCAACACCCGGAACAAGCCCTCGATCCACGATGGAAAATGGAAAAGTCGCTTTTCGAGGCAGGGCCTTTGGACGCCGAAGTGGTGAAGGCGATGGGTATCAGACCGATGTGGTTCGATCGATGGCCCGTCGAACTTTCCGGCGGGGAGCTGCAACGGTTCTGCGTCGCCCGCGCGATGCGCCGCGAGACGCGCCTGCTTATCGCGGACGAGATGACCACGATGCTCGACGCGCTGAACCAAGCGCACATCTGGAATGTCGTCCTCGGGTACGCCCGGCGCCATCGCATGGCCCTGGTCGCCATTACGCACAACAAAGCGCTGGCGGAGCGCGTAGCGGAGCGCATCGTCAACGTACCCGAGCTGAACCGCGTAAAAGTCGACCGTTCCGACCTTTAGCGGGAGGCTCCCTCCCGAAGCGCGGTCAACGGAACTCGATGCTGCTTCGGATGTCCTCCCGCAACTTCTCGACGGCGGTTGTTTTTTCCCTCTTCCGAAGCGCATCGATGATCGGAAGGTGATTGTCCATGTATCGGGAGTAGAAATTCCGATCCCAGGTGCGCCGGAAAAACTGGGAAAAGATGATTTTTTGCCGGTTGATGGCGTTTCGTAGCACCTCGACGTAGTAGCTGTTATAAAGCGCCTTCGCTACCGTGACGTGGAAGTTCAGGTTATGATGCCAGAATGTGATCGGCTGTTCTCTGTCCGGATCTTCGAGGTAGCCGCGATGCGCCTCCTCGATCCGTTCGACGGCGTCGGGGGAAAGTCGGTCCCAGTATTCCGAGAGGCAGTAGGGCTCGAGGTGCATCCTCAGCTCGATGATCCCGACATAATACTCCCTGTCGTAGTGCACCATCTGATACCCCACGCGGGCTATCCCCTTGAGGATTCCCTCGTTGCACAGCTCGACCAGGGCATCCCTCACCGGCGATTTGCTGACTTGGTATTTTTCGACGAGATCCTTCTCCCGGAAAACGGTGTCTTCGTGCAAATCCCCCGAGATGATCTCGTTGATTATTTGATTGTAGACATACTCTCGCAAACGCGCCGTCATGGCTGCCTCGACTTTCATTTGAAATGCTATTTATAGGTATTATACACTACCGTCCGCGATGGATTGAGAGAAAACGATTCAGGCGTCTCCGCGGACCTTGAGAGGCGCGACGCCCGGCCGCGCCGGAGCGGAGACGCTCGCCGAACGCCCCTTGCTCCATGCGGAAGCGCACCTTCGAAACGGCGAAGGTGCGCTTCCCCTTTCTTCCTCGGGCGAACCGCCGGAAGTTCCGGCGGCTTGCGGGGGGTTATTTTTCTTTCGAGAAGCGTATTTTACAGACCGGACACTTCTGCGCGATGGTGTCGCCGAGTTCGAACCCGTACCCCATCGTCCGCGCGATCGCGCGGTCTCCGTCCATCGCCATGTCGCAGAGCAACTCCATCGTCTCCTGATCGACGCCGAGTTTCTTCCACCCCTCCACGAGGGCGCAGTAGTTGAACTCGACCTTCAGGTCGTTTTGCTCTTCGTTCTTGATGTCGATGGCGAACACCGACGAAGTGACCGGATTCATGAAACCGGCCCTGAACTGACGGACGTCGTCGGGATTTTCCAACTGCTCTTTGACCATGCCTCCCTGTATTTCTCCCATCCTCGTTATCGCGGCGCGGATGATCTCCTCCGCGTCGTACCCGACCTTCTTCCCCTCCAGATAAATCAGCCCCATCCACATGGCGCGGTGCTCCACGGCGCCCCTCACGCGATCCCTCAATTCCTCGGCTGTGTACATTTTTTCAGTCATCTTTTTCCTTCTCCCTTCATCGGCCGCCGCAGAGGCGGAGTAATCGTTTTTCGAGATTTTCGTACAGTCTTCGATTCCGTTTCTCCCGGCGTATCAGAAGAACATGCTGATCACGGCCCCCGCGATCAGGACCGAACCCGAAGTGGCGCTGACGAACCCCGCGACCAGCGTCTTCGGAAGCAGATGATTCTCGAGGAGCTTGTACTCCTCCTCGTTCTCCGCCATCACCCTCGCCGCCTCGACGCTCAACACGTAGCTCGCGGGGAAGCCTCCGGCGATCGACCCCAGCCCCAGCGCGAAGGACATCGGCGTGCTCAATCCCAGCTTCCGGCCCACGGGGATCGAAAACAGCGCGATTCCAACCGTCGCGATCACGATGAGAAAAGCGAAATCCGCGATGAGTTTCTTCAGAATTTCCGGCGTGACGCCGCTCAACCCGGCGAAAACGAACATCATGATGGTCGTGTAGACGTACCCCATGCTCCGGGAACGGACCAGCGGCTCGGGATCGATGAACTTCATCTGCCCGGCGGCCACGCCGACGAGCAGCGCCCAGACGAACTTGGACACGTACGCCCGTGAAAGAGTCTCCAAATACCCCGACACGACGACCAGAAGCGCCATCTGGAGAAGAGTCGTCGTGGCGCTCTTGTACCTCTCGGGAATGTCGGGAAAGAAACGTCCCGTATCGCTGTTTTCGACACCTTTACGCTCTCTTTTGTCGATTTCGAGTTCGGGGGCTTCTTCCCCGGCGCGAATCTTTTTCAGGATCGAACGAGACTCTTTCTTCAAACAGAGACTCGTCAGCGGGTAGCCGACAAATCCCTGAAGGACATACACCGCCATGGCCAGAACCACCAGATAGGCGTCGCCCTTCGCGGCCTCCTGCATCATCAAGGCGGCCACGAAACCGCCGGTCAGAGGCGGCGCGGCGATGGCGGAGAGCCTGAACCCGAGAAAAGCCGTTCCTACCGAAAGAACGAGAGCCAGAATCCCCAGCATGCCCGCCAGCGTGATCACGACCGTTCGCCACTGTTCCTTCAACTGCTGCAGATTCAACATGGTGCCCAGATGGACGACCATCATCATCACGAGAAACCCCGGCATGTTCGGCGCGATTCCGGCGCGTGCAAGCACGTCCTTGGGCACGAATGTCCAAAATCCCAGGACGAACAGCGTCGCGCTGATGAACATGGCGGGCAGAAACGCCCTGGTTTTCGTCGAGATAACCTCTCCCAGAACTATGAACAACGCCATGACCGCAAAGGCCGACTGCGTATCCAGCACCGCCGCGCCCGTATACACCCGATACACCGCAAAATAGAAAAAAGCTGCCGCCATCGCAAAGAGGATGCACGTACCGATCAATCGTTTCCGCACTCCCAACGCTGTTTGTCCCGTTTCCATCGCACCTTCTCCCTTCCCTTTTTCGAATGTCGAACATGGTCTTGCGAGTCGACGAAGCGGTTTCACCTCCCCGAGTTCCGGAATTTGAAGCGGCCACTGATAGTAAATATTATTTATGATATTTTCCGTGATACTATCATTTCATCCGCTCTGTTGTCAAGGAAGAGAAAGAAAAATCGTTCGAAGGGGAGTATCGAGGGCGTGGTGGAAGCGGGTGGAGTTGTTTCTTTTGGACGCATCGGCGTAGTGCTATCCGTTTTCGACTTATAGGTTCGGCTGTATTTTTTTTAACAAGTGATCGCTGGAGTTTGTAAAGCTGTAGGGTTTTTGTGTGTCGACACATTGTTGGTGGCGGGTATATGGTTTTGGTCGAAGGGGCATTCGCAGTCATTTCTATTTTCGAAGTTATTTAATTGAAAAACTTAAGATCGTTACGGCTCTAAGATTTTTTCAGTGGATGATGCGAAAATTTATTTACTCGCGTCAATCAATGTTTTGGTTTTTAGAAGCGGAAGCATTGTTAATGGTCTTGAAATAGCTGACAATATAATCAATAAAAGCCTTTGTCGTTGCAGGAAGGTATTTATCTTTCATATATGACAGTGATACGGTCCTAAAGCAGAGGGGGGTGGAAATATGAATAGGAGTCGTCATGCTTTCTGGAGGTTGTACCCATTCTGGTATTGGCAGTAATGTAATTCCCATATTTATGTTTACTAGATCTAAAATACCGGTTGAAAGCAGGCTTTCGAATGCGATGTTCGGCTTAAAACCGGCTTGCTGGCATAGAGATTCCAATAAGTCGCGTATGCCAAATTCTGGAGGAAGACTGATGAACGGCTCGTCCTTTGCCTCTGAAAGGGCAATGCTGGTTCTGCTATTGAACTTATGTTGTTTTGAGACAAAGAGATACATTTCTTCTGTCGCCAGAGGTATGCACTCGATACCATCGCCGACGATAGATGGTGATGATATGCAGAAATCGATCTCACCGTTGAGAAGTGACTGACGCATTTTCCGTGTAGAACCTACTATTTGACGATAATGTAAATTTGGATGCAATTTGTTATACTGATCGAGGACGGTACTGTATGAATATAGGTTATTTGCCGCAAAAGTAAATACTTTTTCCTGATTTTCTGCCATGTCCTGCAGTTCTTTTCTGCCGACCTCAAGTTGAAGAAATGCCTTATCTACTCTTTCTAAAAAAGCTTTTCCATATCTGTTCAGTTTAATGTGTTTCCCTGTTCGGTCAAATAATTGTATTCTCAGTTCTTCCTCCAGGCGTGAAATGGAAATGCTAAGCGTTGATTGTGCGATATGCAAATTCTTGGAGGCGCGAGTAAAATGCTCATACTTAGCAACCTCTTGGAAATATTTCAACTGTAACAATTCCAAAGTCCTTTCCCCTTTCAGATGTGATACAGAGGCCGTTACGTTATAAGATGAAAAGGATGCGTACATCGCGTCCCTGCGTGATCTCTCTTTTTCGGCAAAGAGAAACGGCGGCTTCGAATTGATCCTATCTTAAAATCGCCGCTTAGTACAGGTTATCTTATCATGTGTTATCTTACCATGTGGGGTGACGACGACTTCGGATGGTTTCTCGGCTCAGTCTTCTTCCGACGTCTCGGCGGAGGAAGAGAGCGCGGTGTTTCGCTTCGCGGGAGACGGAGTCTCATGCGGAGTTCCTTTCGGAGAGGGAACGTTCTTCCCGCAGGGCGTCTCCGGATTTTCGGAGGGCGGCGCTCCCTCGTCGTTCCCGTCAACCGGGTCAGAATCCCCCTCTGTCTCGGAGGCGGACTTCTCTTTTATCTTTGCCGCCTCTTCCGCTTCTCCGCGTCTCTCGAAGATACGAAGGTCGAGAGACGCGGAGCGTTTTCGGTGTCCGGTCGTTCCCAGAAATAGACCAGCATGGAAGGAGCGAACGGCCTCTTCTCGGAGCGGCGGTCTTCGAAACCGAGGAAGTACTAGATGTACGGGTTCTCGCGGGGCTGCTCGACCGTTTCTTCGTCGGAGAGACGCGGTCTGGCCTGGACGAGAAGCGCCCCGAAGCCGACGCGGAAAGGGAGAGCGGGGTTGCCTGTGCTGCCGAAGTGATTCCGGTAGCCGGAGAGGAGTTCGAGTTCCTCCTACGAGACAAGGTCTGGCGAGGCAGACCCATCTTTTGTCCGGGGCCAGTGTGAATTCGAACGAAATATCCTTGAATTTTATAACGGCTGACCGACCGGTGACTTGTATGCATCCATCCCACACTCTTCGTAAGGTTTTCGGGGCCGATGTGTCCACTTTTTCCTGTGCCATCTTACCGTGAAAGCCGCTTTGTTTCCGGTACTGACAAGGCTTTGCGCTTGTTCAGGATACCCTACTTAAGTTTCACTTTGCGTGGGACGGCATCGGCTCCTATGTTGCACTTATAATCAAGATTCAGGTCATTGAATTCTTTTTTGACCTTTCTCATTAGGTCATCGTTGGTCATAAGGTCATAACATACGCCGGCTATTGTTTTTGAAGCAAACAGCATGCCGTGCATACCGATACTGGAACCTGTGCATGCAGTGGCCTGCCACGTGTGCGTAAATACACCAATAGGCCATGTAGCGGCGAAAAAAGCTCCGAATGGAAATACCCAGCTTGGATCCGCGTCTCCTGAGATAGGCAATATTTTAACATCGGATGTTGGCACAATTTTCTCCAACAAGACTTCTTCGTAATATTCGGGCGGTATCTGAAATGCCTTCGCACCCCAGAGTTTTTGCTCAGGTGTAAATTGCTCGGTTAGCTTTTTAGCAAAAGCGTAATCTTCCTCCGTAAAGGACGGACCACCCAACTCTTTCATATTCTCTACGAACAAATCTGCAAGAGTTTGATTCATTACCATTTCATTTCCGCCGCCCAGAACTTCAACATTTTCCAGTGAGGTCCCCGTCATCGTCGCCGCGCCTTTTGCAACATCTACAAGGCGCGGAAATGCCTCATCCAGATAGGACCTTTTCGGAGCGCGCATCATATACCAGGACTGGCATCTGTCCGGTACTGTGTTGGGAGCTATTCCGTTTCCCAGAATCGAGTAATGTAATATGACTTCGCGCGGAAGATGCTCACGCAGATAATTTGCGCCGACATTCATCAATTCTACCGCGTCCAGCGCGCTGCGTCCAAGATGCGCTTGCGGTGCATGGGCGGTAAGCCCTTTGAAACTAAACACGATGGAAGTGGATGCCAGACACGGAACACGCCACGGGGTGTTGTTTGCCCCTGGATGCCAGTACAGCAGCGCATCGCAATTGTCGAAATAACCGTCGCGCAGCATAAACAGTTTCCCTACGAGTTCCTCCTCCGCCGGACATCCATAATAACGAATCGTGCCATGGAGATCTCCGCGTTCTATTGCCTCTTTGATTGCGATAGCGGCGCCTACGCCGCCCGTGCCCAGCAGGTTGTGACCGCAGCCATGCCCATGGCCGCCTTCTACCCGTATTTTCCGTTCCGGAACAGAATCTTGCGAAAGACTTTCGAGTGCGTCGTATTCTCCCATGATGCCGATAACAGGTTTTCCGCTCCCGTACTCGGCGATAAGTCCCGTGGGCAGGCCTTTAAGGCCAAGCGTTACCTTGAATCGGGCCTCTTCTAATGCCTTGGCCTGCAGTTTTGATGCATACACTTCCTCAAGTGATACTTCGGGATGTTCCCAGATATCCCGTGCCATTATTTTCAGCATTTGACTGTTTCGATCAATACTTTCCCAAATTTCTTGCTTTGCCATAATGATCCTCCTTATGAAAAGTACAGTTTCTACATTTTGCCCCATTGCAAGCGTAAAAGTCGACTGATTCCTTTCGCTGGCAGTTTAAATTCTTGCCCCAATTTACCATGGGTATTCCCAATGGAGGGCGGAACTAGTCTTTGGAATTCAACTATATTTTCTGGAAAAATAATTGGGTATAAAAGCGATGCCCGATATGCCGGCTGCTATTGCTAGAAAAATAAAGGCCGGGTAGAAGGAGCCGTTGTTCGCATCCACCATAAGACCCATGGCTGTGGGGGCAACGAAACTGCCGATTTGTGAGCCGAAATTCATAAGCCCGATGGCGGATCCGGTGACCTCCACTGAGAATTGCCTCATAACCAAGTTGCTGATGATTACGAACATTGCCGTAATACATGCCACTGCAATAGCTTCAAAAATAAAGAATAATACGAGTATCGGCGAGGTGTACATGAAATAAATCGACACCGCGGTAATGCCAGCCAGAACGATTCCTAATATACGGATTGTGTCTGTTTGCATTTTATCAATGACAACGCCGCACAGAAGCATGGCGATTACGCCGCTGATGAGAGGCAAAACCTGGTATTTTCCTGCTTGTATGAGATCGATATTGCGAATTTCAACGAGGACTGTTGGTATCCAAGAATTTATACCCCAGGTTATCATACTCACGCAAAAACCTGATACAAACATACCCCATATCATCGGAACCTTGATTACAAATTTTATGGGCGATACAGCGGATCCCGTTGCAATAGTCTGATTGCCCGCTTCTTTTTTAACATAAGGCGCAACTTTAAAGAACGGTAAGTACAATGCGATCACGATTATTCCACAGGTACCACTTATCAAAAATAAAGAAGGCCACCCCATAGCATCTATGATAAATGCAAAAAGCACCGAACTGACGGCGCCGATCAAAGCGCCGGAAACCAGCAGCACCGACTGAGCCTTTCCCTGGTCGCTTCTCGGGAATACCATAGCGATTGTTCTTGAAGCTGTAGGATAGAAGATACCTGTACCGACTCCGGTCAGAAAGCGAAACACCATCAGCGATGTCGTCGACCAAGAAATGCCGGAAAGGGCAGCAAACACCGACCAGATCATTGCGCTGCTTATTAAAATCTTTTTGGGACCAAATTTATCAGCTAACCATCCACCTGGGAGTTGTGTGATTGCATAACCGATAAAAAAACTGCTCATTATGAGGCCGTTCATAGATGCATTCATATTAAAGTCTTTTGCTATATCTATTATCGAAAAATTTATGGTAAAGCGGTTTAAATTTCCTATGCACCAACCCAGAAATAATAATGTTAATATAATGGACTTGTTATTCCGATCACCTGATTTTACACTGGGATTTTGGTTGTCCGTCATTTTTATTCC
>WPCG01022487.1_pt1 | contig 37308 bp, 37 predicted proteins | sample 5403311 | NCBI WGS metagenome assembly WPCG01 (sample SAMN12869467, study PRJNA574797) | sludge metagenome | isolation source: wastewater treatment of Control | place: China:Beijing | collected 2019-05-17
TACAACCGCAACACGGAGCACCAAGAGAACTCCTACATTGGCCGGATCGGCCGGTTTATCGAGCCGGTGATGCGACCGTTGGGATTCGACTGGAAGATATCAATCAGCTTGCTATCGGGCATGGCGGCCAAGGAAATCGTGATCAGCACCATGGGCGTGCTTTACACGGGTGACAGCGAAGACCAGCAGTCGCTGCAGGAGAGGCTCCAAACGGAAGCCTACCCCGACGGGTCGCCCGTCTTCACTCCCCTCGTGGTCGCGGGATTCTTGCTGTTCGTGCTTATCTATTTCCCTTGCGTGGCCACCATCGTGGCCATCAAGGAGGAATCGCATTCTTGGAAATGGGCGCTATTCAGTCTTCTTTATTCCACGGGGCTGGCATGGCTTATTGCTTTTCTGGTCTACCAAGTGGGAACTATTCTGTCAAGCTAAATGAGCAGAGCCAAGCTTGCTTGAGCTATGCCATGGCGAAGAATAGTCTAACTTCAGTGAGCTTTTTCGGGTAAAACGGGACAAGCGAGTGGTTGAAGTCAACATTTTTGACTATTTTTGTTTCTTTCATGTATACGCGTATGGATATTCAACTCTTTGCCGTTATCGTCATCGGGATTGTCGTGGGAGTGCTTCTATCGCGGGGGATTTACAGGTTCTTTTTTGCCAAAAAAAAGGGCGGCTATTGTGGTGGATGCACGCTATGTGAACTACCCGACAAAAAAGGAGCAAGAGAAGCAGGTTCCCGCTCCTCCTAAACCACCATTCAGCCGGGGTGCCCCGATCATGTTCGGGGACCGCCCTTTGAAATTAATCCGCGAACGCGACCTTGACCGCGTTCATCCCTTTATCGCCACGTTCCAGCTCGAACGTTACCAGGTCTCCTTCGCCAATATTGGCTGGCGCGTTAGTGATATGAAAAAAATACTCGTTCCGGCCTGACAAGTCCTTGATAAAGCCATATCCCCTACCCGAGTTAAAGTGATGGACCCGGCCTTTAAGCTCCGTTTCTTCCTCTACTACCTCCATCTTCGGGGTAGATATCTCGATGCTCTCCAAGTCCACCTTCTCCACCTCGCTTGGTTCCGGGGGCGTATCGGTGATTACCCCGAACTCGTCCACGTAAGCGATCATATCTTCGAACGAGTCTACTCCACTCTCCTTACGTTCTTCCCGGCGTTGTTGTTTCTCTTTTCTTTTCTGTGCTTTCTTCTTCTCTATTTCTCTTTTGTTAAATGAGTTTGATTTTGCCATTTATATTATTTTATATAGTTGTTAATTCACGCTGATAAAACGGTATTCAGTTTTTTACCGGTCAATTTTTGAATGTCTCTGACCATTGCTTTTTCATCCGACGTGCAAAAGGAGAGCGCGGTCCCCCTTTTTCCCGCTCGACCCGTCCGCCCTATACGGTGAACGTATGTTTCGGCGACGTCCGGCAAATCGTAATTAATCACCATCTCCAAGTCGGCGATATCAATTCCCCTTGCCGCGATGTCTGTTGCTATAATCACCCGGGTCTTTCCGGATTTGAAATTAGTCAGCGCGCGTTGCCGGGCGCCCTGCGACTTGTTACCATGGATAGCCTCGCACCCGATCCCTTTTTTCGTGAGTGTCCGTGCAATTCGATCGGCCCCGTGCTTCGTGCGGGAGAAAACGAGCACCGATTTACTTTGTGCTTTTTCCAACAAGGTAAACAGCAGACTGCTCTTCTCGGGCTTCTCCACGTAGTACAGGCGCTGTTCCACGGTATCTACGGCCGAAGAAGCGGGAGTGACTTCTACCCGGGCGGGTTTGAATAAAATCGACTTCGACAGTTGCGCGATCGCCGAGGGCATCGTGGCTGAAAAGAACAGCGTTTGCTTCCGCTTGGGTAGCAATGGCAGTAGCCGCTTGATATCATGGATAAACCCCATATCCAACATTCTATCGGCCTCATCAAGGACAAAATATTGAATATGTTCAAGCGAGACATGGTTCTGCGCGATCAGGTCGAGCAGGCGCCCGGGCGTAGCCGTCAAGATATCTACCCCTTTCTTCAGTTGATCCACTTGAGGGCGTTGATTCACACCCCCGAAGATCACGGTGTTTCGTACATCAGTATACTGGGTATACTCCCGGAAACAGTCATTTATCTGTATGGCCAGCTCCCTCGTCGGGGTTAGTACCAGCGCTTTTATCCCCCGTTTCTGTCCTTTAGGGTGCGGTTGATCCAGTTTCTGGATAATAGGGATCGCGAACGCCGCGGTCTTCCCTGTTCCTGTTTGGGCAATTCCCAGTAAATCTCTTCCGGCGAATGCCACCGGTATCGCCTGTTCCTGTATCGGGGTAGGCGTTTCATATTTTTTATGCGCCAGCGCCTTCAGTATCGGCTCTGAAATATTCAGTTCTTTAAATGTCATGTAGTTGGTGGACGTGCTCACGCACGGCCTTTGTTTAATTTTATTAGGTAAGAAAACGTGGAATGAAAGGTCGCCTGATCAAGGCGAGACAAAGCATTGCCAAGAAGATCCGATCTAAAATCTATTATAATAAATGCAAAGGTACGAAAATTAATTATGTCCTTAAAATTTCACGCCAATTAATACGATAGCCAAAGCCGGGGTACATGAACCACATCAACCGGGCAAACTTTCACGTTTGGTTTTCGAGATACTCCTTTAACCCTTGTAAAATACTGGTCCATCCGGCAGTATAACTTGCCTCGGTAAAATACTTGCTGCCTTCATCCAGAAAACTCTCGATGCCTTCGTGCGTGAGCGTGACGTTTGTAGATTCCTTTTCGGGGAAAAGTTCCCACGTGAGCGTGGATATCCCCCCGCTATGGCCGGGATGCTCCCACGTGTGTTGTAGCTTTTTCCCAGGAATAGCGGCAAGTATCTTAAAGAGGTGACGAAAACTGTGTTCGCCCTCGTCATCGGTAAAAGTAACCACGAAGTCAAATACCTCGCCCTCTCTTGCTTCAAAGTTCGAAATATCGAAATACCAGTTCCTCATTTCTTCGGGCCGGGTAAGCGCGTCCCACACCTTATCAGCCGGCATATTTATAAACACTTTCTTTTGTAACATACGCTGTAACTTTATCGTGACACACAACTCATTACGATACAATCATGTATGCAATATAAACAAAACTTTCACCGGAATGTTTGGCAGGTGGATATCTTTTGGCTTGAAAGCAGGGGATAAAAATACAAGTGCCTGTAGACATTATAAAGAATGTATCACAGGCACTCGTGTCATGATAATTTGCTGACAAACAGCATTTATCCTTGTCTCGTGCGGCCGAAGGGACTCGAACCCCCACGCCTCTCGGCACTAGATCCTAAGTCTAGCGCGGCTACCAATTACGCCACGGCCGCAGTCGTAAAAGAGACCGCAAAGATACGATATTTTTCAATAATACCATGCCTTGGAAATATTTTTACGCTACGCCTCGTTATATTCGTTCAGTCGCGTGTCTATTCGCCGGATGGGAACATGCCATCAATCACCTCTTCGATTACTTTCGGAAAATGAAGGTACTCCAGTTCGTGCACTTTTCGTGCTACCTCATCGGCCGAATCAGTGGGCAACACGCCGCACGTGGCCTGAAAGAAAATATCGCCCTCGTCGTAATTCTCGTTGATATAATGAATGGTGATGCCCGACTCGGTATCGCCGGCCTCTACCACCGCCCGGTGTACTCTATCGCCGTACATCCCCATGCCCCCGTGCTTGGGGAGCAACGCGGGGTGAATATTAATAATCCGGCCCGGGAAGGCGTTCAACAGTGGGGCCGACACTTTCAATAAAAACCCCGCCAATACAATAAAATCGATGCCGTGTTGACGCAAAGTACCGAGTACCTCCGCTCCCTCGTCGAACTCCGCCTTGGTGAACGTGCAAGAAGGCACCCCCATCGCGTTCGCACGCGCGTGCACGAGTGCATCTTTCTTATTCGAGGCGACCAACGCGACCCGAATCCGTGAACTACCTGAAAAATAGCGGATAATATTCTCGGCATTGCTCCCGTTACCTGATGCAAAAATGGCAATATGTATCATGAAAAGCTTCTCTTTTCTGCACAAAAACAGGGGTTTTGTGCATTTTTATTGATTTTAATAGGAAAAAGTTTGCACAATTCGAGAAAAATTGTGTTACTTTGCAAACGCGAATTTAAGAATAAAGTTTTTATTTATTAATTAATATCGAAAAGTTATGTCTGAAGTAGCACAAAGAGTGAAGTCGATCATCGTCGACAAGTTGGGTGTGGAAGAAGCTGAAGTAACAGAAACAGCCAGCTTCACCAATGATTTAGGAGCTGACTCTCTTGACACGGTAGAATTGATCATGGAATTTGAAAAAGAATTCAACATCTCGATTCCCGACGACCAAGCCGAGAAGATCTCCACCGTTGGCGATGCGGTATCTTATGTGGAACAACACGCTAAATAATCCATTTTATTTATGGAGTTAAAAAGAGCAGTAGTAACGGGTCTCGGTGCGATTACCCCGCTAGGGAACGACGTGGAAACCACGTGGGCCAATGCCGTAGCGGGCAAGAGTGGCGCCGGGCCTATTACTCTTTTTGATGCCTCGTTATTCAAGACACGCTTCGCGTGCGAGGTAAAAGATTTCAACCCCGCGGACCTATTCGACCGCAAGGAAGCGAGGAAGTACGACCGGTATTCGCAACTTGCCGTTCACGCGGCCAAAGAGGCGATGGCGGATTCTAAGCTCGACCTTGATAAGGCAAACAGGGATCGTGTGGGAGTTATCTTCTCCGCCGGTATTGGCGGCATACGAACGTTTGAAGAAGAAGTAGGTGGTTATTACCTGGCGATGGACAAAGGCCCTCGATTCAATCCTTTCTTCATTCCGAAAATGATAGCGGATATCGCCGCGGGGCATATCTCTATGATTTATGGACTGAGGGGTCCCAACTACGCGACCGTATCGGCTTGCGCTTCTTCTACCAACGCCCTCGTGGACGCGTTCAACCTCATCCGGCTGGGTAAGGCCGACGTGATTGTATCGGGAGGCGCCGAATCAACCATCAGCCCGTCGGCTGTAGGCGGATTTAACGCGATGCAAGCGTTGTCCACCCGCAACGATGCTCCCGAGACCGCTTCCCGCCCGTTCAGCGCGAGCAGGGATGGTTTCGTGATTGGCGAAGGGGCATCGGTGCTTGTCATCGAAGAGCTGGAACACGCCCTTGCCCGGGGTGCCACCATTTACGCCGAGATAGTGGGCGGCGGCATGTCTGCCGACGCTCACCATATCACCGCCTCTCATCCCGAGGGACTGGGAGCCAAGCTGGTGATGCGCAACGCGATGGAGGATGCCGGGATGCAACCCGAGGATATCGACTATATTAACGTGCATGGCACCTCCACGCCCGTGGGCGACATTTCCGAGGTGAAAGCCATCTTGGACGTGTTTGGCGATTATGCCTACAAGCTGAACATCAGCTCCACGAAATCGATGACCGGTCACCTATTAGGAGGTGCAGGTGCCGTGGAGGCGCTGTTCAGCATCCTCGCGATCCGGGACCAGGTAGTCCCCCCAACCATCAACCATGAAGAAGGGGACGAGGATCCCGAGATTGACTACGGGTTAAACTTCACATTCAACAAAGCTCAAAAAAGGGAGATAAGAGCTGCGTTATCTAACACTTTTGGCTTTGGGGGACACAACGCGAGTGTAATTCTCAAGCAATACAACAAATAATGTGTTAAGACGATTCATTAAAAGGATTAAGGCCCTTCCCCACCGTGGCAAGGAGCCTTACCTTTCATTCTATAATATAGTGGGATTCTATCCTGACCGGATTGATCTCTACAAGGAAGCCATGACGCACCGATCCTCCTCTATCCGATCGAGAAAAGGGAGATGGGTCAACAACGAACGCCTTGAATTCTTGGGCGATGCCATCCTCGATGCCATCGTGGCCGATATCCTTTATAAAAAATTCGAACATAAAAAAGAGGGGTTCCTCACGAGTACGCGATCGCGTATCGTGCAACGGGAGACCCTGAACAAGTTGGCGATGGAGTTGGGCATAGACACGTTAATCGTCTCGTCTACCCGCAACTTGGCCCACAACACCAACATATACGGCGATGCCCTGGAAGCGCTTATCGGGGCTATCTACCTCGATCAAGGGTACCGGGTGGCGAAAAAGTTCGTTTACGAGACCATGATCAAGCAGCACTTGAGCATCGAGAAGGTGCTGAAAAGCGAGGTCGATTTTAAATCCCGCCTCATCGAATGGGGGCAGAAGAACAAGGTAGAGGTCCGGTTCGAGGTCACCGACTCGTCGTACGACGCACATAATAACCCCGTTTTTGTCTCGTGCGTGAAGGTGGCCGACGTGGAGGTTGGCTCCGGCAGGGGGTACTCCAAGAAAGAGTCACACCAGATGGCCGCAAAGGTAGCCATCAAGAAGCTACGCGAGAGCAACGAACTGCAAGAAATAGTGACCCAGAGCACCCCGGGAATCTGACGACGTCAAAGGTGTTGGGGTTACCAAGTCCCGCTCCCGTTACCAAGTTCCAAACGAAATCCCCATCCGCTTACCTTGTACTACCAAGTCGTTGTCGGCCGTTACCAGTCGCAGCTTCCCACCCACCTCGGCCAAGGGCACATCGGAGATGTCATTGCCCAGTTTGGCCACCATCCTACCGAATTTCTTCTGGTGGATTAGCTCCGCGGCATGGCCTCCCAACAAGGTACCCAAGTTCCGGTCGTAAGGCGACGGGGAACCTCCTCGTTGAATATAGCCCAACACTGTTTCCCTCGTTTCAAAGCCGGTCAGCTCTTGGATCTCACGCGCGAAATAGGCAGCCGGCCGTTCGTTGGTAGGTAACTCCACACCTTCGGCAACCGCCACGATGGAATAAGCTTTCCCCAGCTCCATCCGTTTCCTAATCTTGTCTACCACCACCTTCATGTTGTAACCCAGCTCAGGCAAAATAATAATATCTGCTCCCGCGGCCATACCGGCATAAAGAGTAATCCATCCGGCGTGGTGCCCCATCAGCTCGATCACCATCACCCGGCGGTGTGAACTGGCCGTGGAGTGCAGCCTGTCGATTGCCTCCGAGGCTATATTCACGGCGGTATCAAACCCGAACGTGATATCGGTCCCGTACACGTCGTTGTCGATGGTCTTTGGAATCCCGATCACGTTCAGTCCCAGCTCCGAGAGCATCCACGTGGTGCGCTGGGTACCGTTCCCCCCTATACAAACGAGGCAGTCAAGCCCCAGCTCGTGGTACGCGTTTTTTATCTGTTCCCTATCCGCTTCGTCGGGGGAGTTGATCATCTTCCGGAACACCTTCTCGCGGGCTGTGCCCAAGATGGTTCCCCCCATGTTGAGGATACCGGAAAGCGACGCGTCGGTGAGTTCAATGATATCCCGGTGCAAGATGCCCGAGAAACCGTTTTGAATACCTATCACCTGCATCCCGTAATGGTTGATGGCTGTTTTACCCACGCCACGAATCGTCGCGTTGATCCCGGGGGCATCCCCTCCCGAGGTAAGAATACCGATTTTCATCTTATGATTAAATATTTAGCGCCAAGAAGCGGGAATCAAAACAGTAGATTCATGCATCCATTTCGCATTAAACTTGAACGACCGTTACAAAGGAAAGAAAAAAGGAATAAAAAAAGAATAATCGCGTCGGTTAATTTGGTTTTGCAGCCACTATTTTCTGCTGTATATAATGCTCGCGGCGCGGTCGGAAGCACCCGGGCTTCCCAAGAGGCGACGTACCTCCTCGTAATTATCGAGCATGATCTCCCGGTATCGCTTCACGTGAAGTATCTGGTGGAGCTCGGTGCGGATATTTTCTTCGGTGAAAAATTTGGCGAACAATTCTTTTACCACCTCGTGCCCTCGAATCAGGTTCACGAGCGAGATGTAAGGCGTATGCAGGATGTGCTTGAATGCCCAGTAAGTGAGTCGTGGCATGGCCATCCGGTAACAAACCACCTGCGGCACGTTAAGTAGGGCCGTCTCGAGCGTGGCGGTACCCGACGTGACCAACGCCGCGTCTGCTTGCGAAAGGATCTCGTAGGTTTGCCCGAAGAGCACTTCGGCCTCGGGGAACGAAGTGGTGAACGCCTCGTAAAACGCGGGGTCGATGCCCGGGGCCCCCGCCACGATAAACTGGTAGCCATCCGAGAACCCTCTCACGGCTCGCAGCATGGCAGGCAAGTTATTCTCGATCTCTTGTTTGCGGCTACCTGCCAACAGGGCTATCACGGGGCGACTTTCCAAGCCATTCCTCTCGATAAACTGTTCGAAGGTCTCCCCCTTGTTCGTTCTCGCGGCAATGGCATCCACCGTGGGATTCCCCACGTAATGGACATTATAATCGTGCTTTTTATAAAAATCCACCTCGAACGGCAGGATGGACAACATCTCGTCCACGTATTTCTTGAACGACTTTACCCGGTACTCCTTCCATGCCCATACCTTGGGGGAGATGTAGTAATAAACGGGGATCCCAAGCTTTTTTTTAACGTGCTTTGCTATCTTGAGATTAAAGCCGGGGTAATCAACCAAGATCACCACATCGGGGCGGTACCGGGCTATGTCCTCTTTGCAGTACGCGAGATTACGAAGTATGGTGCGCGCGTTTAGCAGCACGGGAATAATTCCCATGTAGGCCATGTCGCGATAATGCTTCACCAAGGTACCGCCAACCGATTGCATCAGGTCGCCCCCGAAGAAACGAAAGTCGGCTTCGTTGTCCATGCTCTTCAAAGAGCGCATCAAGTTGGACGCGTGTAGGTCTCCGGACGCTTCGCCCGCGATGAGGTAGTATTTCATATGCTAATGTGACTAATGTGCCAATGTGACTAATGTGACTAATGTGCCAATTGAATCATCACATCATCACATCATCAAATCATCAAATCTCCCTATAGTTTCCATTCCTTCAACGGGTGGATAAAATCATAGGCCGTCATATCAATTTTCACGGGCACCACGGCAGCATACCCGTTCGCGAGTGCCCATTCATCGTTGTTCTCGTTATCTTCTTCCCAGTTCTCGAAGTTCCCGGTCATCCAGAACACGTCCCTACCGGCTCCATCCTTGGAGCGGTGGTATTCGTTCACCCACTTCCCTTGCGTTTGGGTAGTCACCTTTACCCCTTGAATCTCTCCGGCCGGCACGTTCACGTTCAGACAGATCCCCTTGGGTAGTCCCTCCTCCAGCACTTTCGCGGACAGTTTCCGGGCCACTCCCGCGGCCACGGAGAAGTCGGCATCAGGGGTAAAGTCGCAGAGGGAGAAGCCGATGGAAGGCACGTCAAAAACACACCCCTCGATGGCTGCCCCCACGGTGCCGGAGTAAATCACGCTGATGCCGGCATTGGAGCCGTGGTTGATCCCCGACACCAGTAGATCGGGCTTACGATCCACGAACTCGTTGAGCGCCAATTTCACGCAGTCAGAAGGTGTTCCGGCACACGCGTAAACGGTTAAGCCCTCCTCTTTTTTATGCACCCAAGCCCTGAGAGGGTCCGCGGTGGTAATGGCACTCGACATGCCGGAGCGGTGTGTGTGCGGGGCAAATACAATCACCTCTCCTAACTCTCTAACCGCTTCGATAAGCGAAGCAATTCCTTTCGCCTGATACCCGTCGTCATTCGTAACCAGTATCAGGGGTTTTCTATTCATCATTCTTTTTCCGTCTTATTTTCGCCCAGTTAATCAGCAGTATTGCTATATCATTCGGCATAGTTGGGTCGTGCCTGCCATCCGATTATTCAACGGGTGATATGCAGCACGAGAATTGCAAATATAAGAAATTAAAGCCAATCTTCCGCACGCGAATCCATCCCGAATTCATTAACGGCATCTCTCGAAATGCAAAAAAGGAAGCAACAAGAGTCTTCCCGTGCTTCCTTTTTTAAAGAGAAATTGTTACCACCGTGAATCCAAGGCCAGGGAGTTTTCAAAAGAGGCTCAATGCAACCTCACTACCAGCACAGTATACACTGGAGACACTCTTTATCCAGAAAAAAACAATTAAAAGTACAACCCGAGGTTAAATATTTTCTACCTTTGTGTTTGTGTCCTGTATTCATAATATTAAAAGAAGTCGACCTAATAACTGTCAAAACAGACAGTATCCCGTCGGCTCGTTCAATTAAATTCTATAACTCAATGAAACGAGCATTTAAAACATTAAACCTATTTCTCTGTCTCTTTTTGATCTCCGCGTTTAGTATCGCTGAAGAAGTAAAGCCAGTTAAGAACGTGATCATGATGATCCCCGACGGCACCTCCGTGAGTGTTTACTCGGCCGCCCGGTGGTATAAATACTATAACGGACAGGGCGATACGCTGCACGTGGATCCCTACCTCACGGGAACGGTCACCACCTTCTCGTCCAATGCCCCCATTGGCGACTCGGCACCTACCGGTTCCACGTACGCCACCGGTGTACTCCAGCAAGCCGGTAACGTGGCCATCTACCCCGAGCCTTCTCCTAACGACCTTTACCCGGTGGATGCATCGCGTACCTACCAACCCGCGGCCACCATCTTGGAGGCCTCCAAGATTAAAAAGCAGAAAGCCGTGGGGCTCGTGGTGACCTGCGAATTCCCGCATGCCACTCCGGCCGATTTCTCGGCACACCACTACAACCGGGGGAACTACAAGGCACTCGCCCCGCAGATAGCGTATCAGAACTTGGACGTGCTATTCGGGGGAGGCACCGGCATCCTTACCGATGATATCAAACAACACTTCACCCGAAACGGGACAACCCTGATCGAGAACGATCGAGGGGCACTGCTTAATTACAATGGCAACGAAAAGGTATGGGCCTTGTTCGGCAGTAGAGCCCTGCCATACAATATCGACCGGAACCCCGAGAAAGTACCCTCCATCGCCGAAATGACGGAGAAAGCAATAGAACTACTCTCCAAAAATGAGAACGGTTTTTTCTTGATGGTCGAGGGAAGCCAAGTGGACTGGGCAGCACATGCCAACGACGCGGGTACGATGATCGACGAGTTCCTCGCGTTCGATGAAGCGGTAGGCAAGGCGATGGAGTTCGCGAAGAACGACGGGAACACGGCTGTCGTCGTGGTTTCCGACCACGGCAACAGCGGCATCAGCATCGGGTCTAATAATTGCTCCGGCTACAGCAGGCTATCGATCGAGGAACTATTTGGAGCGATATCCGGTTACAAGCTAAGTGCCAACGGCATGGAGTCGATCCTCGCCAAAACAAAACCCGAAGAGATGAAGGCCGAGTTCAAAAAGTACACGGATATCGATATCACGGACGAAGAACTGCAAACGCTTCTCTCCTCCAAAAACTACAAGGAGGGCGATTACATGGAAGTTGCCAACAGCAATAACTTGGCGCACAATATCGTGAAGATTTTGAATTCCCGTACTTGCTTCGGGTTCACTACCGGTGGCCACACGGGAGAAGAAGTGCTGCTGGCAAGCTATCATCCCGGCGGAGACGTGCTCAAGGGGAACGTGAAGAACACGGGGGTGAACGAGTACCTGCAGAAAGTAACCGGATTAGATGTGTCTCTCCAGGAGCTATCGGATCAAATTTTCGCGAAACATGGTGACGTCTTCACCGGGCTCGACTACTCCATCGACAAGAGCGACTCCGATTTTCCGGTATTGCGTGTTAAGAAAGGAAGAAACAGTTTAGAAATTAAAGCCTTTTCATCGGTCGCGAAGCGAAACGGGAAACCGTTTGATATTGGATCGGTGGTGGTATACATCGACAAGAACGATACTTTTTACTTGCCCCGCGCCCTCGCCGAGAAACTATAAGGAAATGCTTGGTCACTTTCAGGCGTGCATAAAAAAATCCACCTGCTTGGTGGATTTTTTTATGCTTTATTCAAGTTCCTCTTCCCGCGGCACCTCTATATCTCCTTGGAACGAGATTCCTTGGCGATCCGAGTCGGTCACATCAAGTCGTCCCGTCCCATTCTCCCAGATATCAAATCGGAAGGTCACGGGACGGTCCAAATCACGGATCGCGATCACTGCCTCCCAGTTACCTTCCCTCTTTCCGGGGTTGAGACGGTACTCGAAATTGGTGCTCGTGAAGCGATACCCTCCTTCACGCGGGTCCATGGGCGCGCGATAGGCTCGGCCATAGTATGGCAGGTAAGCCACAACCGTGTCGGGCTTCACCTTCACATCGTAAGATGGCGAGAGATAGACCGATCGATAACCCGTGGGGTGCGCGTGCTTGGCCTTGAATGTAAAACCGGGCGCCTTAACCGCATTTGCAATATCGGATGCCAGCTTCTCTTTTTCGGCCGCGGTACGTGCTGTTCCACAGGCATACAGGAGCAAAACTGCTAAAATAAAAACAAACGATTGACTTACTGCTTTCTTCATTTCAACCTCCTTTTTTTATTCAACTATCTTTATCTTTCTTTCAACGAGTGCCTGGTAGCCTCCCTTTCACAAGGCATATTAGCCGTTCCTCGTAGGATTCGGCAGTCCCGAACGAGGACGCGACTACCGAGAAGTACCTGATAAACAATCGAAAGTCGACTAATGTTTCAGAGGAGGAAATCCGAGAAAGGGTAAAAGGCCGTCAGGTAAAATAGCAGCGTCAATACCGCCCACCCATAAGCCAAGTAGATATGCCCTTTTGCCCGCGTACGGGTGAAGAGGTACGCGTTCAGGTACGCGATCAGCGAGAGGGCCAACAACAGAAAGAACAGGGTCTCCGCCCAGTACGCCACCTGCAACAATAGCAAGGTGATGATAAGAAAAACCGCGAAGCGCGTGAAAGTAAGCGTGAGCACCTTGTCGCGCGAGTATATCTTCGCGGCTAAAATCATGTTGATCACGAAGAACAAACCGACTGCCAACACCCCACCCCACTCGACAATCGTGTAAGCAGGAAGAACGGGGATCGAGAGCGAGGTGTAGCTAAATAATGGCTGCATGAATCCGTGTACATCTCCCCGTAAAAAGTATACTGAAAAGACCGAGACGTAAACCAAGAACAGCCCAAAAAGCGAAGAGACAAATGCCCGTGACTGTCCGCCTCGCATTGCCTGCTCCCCCCGCCACCACAAGGGCAACAACACCAGCGCGTATACTTGAAACAGGGACGCCAGCCCGATCAACACGGCGGCCCGAAAGGAGTAAAGGTAACTGTCGGGCTTCTGGTACGACTCCAGTAGCGGGAAAGAAGCCATCAAGATAAAAAGCAACGCGATCCAATCGCCGTTCATCACCAAGAAATAGGGATGGCTGCTGAATAGGAACAGGGGAATCACGAAGGGGAGGCTTGAGCGTGACCGGGTAAGGTTAAACCGGCTATTCACGCGGGCAAGGATCCAAGCGACAAGGAAAACGGAAAGGGTAGATGCCAAGAAAGAGACGCCCGGGTCGGCAGTGAGATGCGCGACCGGGTTCCACAGGTAGTTATTGGTGGGTACCGACGCGTCCGGGGTCTCTCTCCAAAAAAACAAGGCGAGCCGCGCGACGATAAACCCCAACATGCCGAAGAGGGGAACAAACCGGCCCTCCACGAAGGTTGCCCGAAAGGCTCTTACTACCCCATGCATCGGCTGGTACTTCTTTACAGGGCGCGAAGATCCGCGCCGATATCCTTTCTGAAATAACCTTCCTCGAAGCGAATCTTTTCGATGCTTCGATACGTGGTTTCCAGTGCCTCGTCCATCGTTTTACCGTAAGAGGTAACCGAGAGTACCCGCCCCCCGGCGGTCACCACCTCGTTGTTCACGAGCGCGGTTCCGGCATGGAAGACGCGGCTATCCGTCACGTCTTCCAGCCCTTTGATCGGCTTTCCCATCTCGTACGAGCCGGGGTAGCCACCGGAGACCATCATAACGGTCACCGCGTGCCGGTCGTCCACCTCCAGCACCTTCTCGTGGAGTGTTTCGGTCACCACCCCAGCGAACAGGTCCAACAGGTCCGACCGCACCAGCGGCATCACCACCTCCGTTTCGGGGTCACCCATCCGCGCGTTGTATTCAATCACTTTTGGCTCATCGCCCACCTTGATCAGTCCCAAGAAAATAAATCCCTTGTAGTCGATTCGTTCTTCCCGCAACCCGTTCACCGTGGGTTCCACGATCCGGGTACGCACCTTCTCCATGAAGTCGTCGTCGGCAAACGGTACCGGCGAGACGGCTCCCATCCCTCCCGTGTTGAGGCCGGTGTCGCCCTCTCCAATTCGTTTATAGTCTTTCGCCACGGGAAGGATCTTGTACGATTTCCCGTCGGTCAGCACGAACACCGAGCATTCCACGCCCAACAGGAACTCTTCAATCACTACCCGGCTGCTGGCTGCCCCGAACTGGCCATCAAGCATCTCCCGCAGTTTCTGTTTTGCCTCTTCGGCATCGTCCACGATCAGCACCCCTTTTCCTGCCGCGAGCCCGTCCGCTTTCAGCACGTAAGGCGAAGGGAGGGAGTCGATGAACGCGTTCCCCTCGGCAATGGTACCGGGTGAGACGGTAAGAAAACGGGCGGTGGGGATATCGTGCCGCACCATGAAGTTCTTGGCAAAGTCCTTGCTCCCTTCCAGCAGGGCCCCCTCTTTCGACGGGCCGACCACCCCGATATGGCACGCGTCCTCGTCGTCGCGAAAGAAATCATACACTCCCTGTACCAGTGGATCCTCGGGGCCTACCACGATCAAGTCGATATCGTGTTCGAGCGAGAAAGACTTCAGCGCGTTAAAATCGGTTGCCGCTATGGGTACATTGGTTCCCACGGATGCAGTGCCCGCGTTGCCCGGCGCGATGTAGAGATGGTTTAACAGGCGGCTTTCGCGCATCTTCCATGCTAACGCGTGCTCGCGGCCTCCCGATCCAAGAAGAAGAACGTTCATAGGTGAATTTATTTTTAATATCAACGCAAAGCTACTAAAAAAATGTCTAAATTTAGGGAACCGGGCTGTCGGATAATAAAAAATGGACAAATTGGAGTTAAAACCGTATCTTTGCAACTTGATAACAACGTTACTCTAAAAATGAAGGAAAACAGAATATCCGTGCTTTTTGGTATCCGCTACCCGATCATCCAGGCGGGCATGGTATGGTGCAGCGGCTGGAGGCTTGCCTCGGCGGTGAGCAATGCCGGCGGGCTGGGACTGATTGGCGCGGGATCGATGCATCCCGCCACGCTGCGGGAGCATATACAAAAGTGCAAGGCGGCCACTGACGGCCCTTTCGGCGTTAACATCCCGTTGATGTACCCGCAGATTGATGAAATCATGCAGATCGTGATGGAGGAGCAAGTTCCCATTGTCTTCACCTCCGCCGGAAACCCGAAAACATGGACATCCACCCTCAAGGAGAAAGGTATCATCGTGGTCCACGTGGTATCGAGTTCCAAGTTCGCGTTGAAGTCCGCCGAAGCAGGAGTGGACGCCATCGTGGCCGAGGGGTTCGAGGCCGGGGGGCATAACGGGCGGGAAGAAACCACTACCCTCGCGCTTATCCCCCAAGTGAGGAGCGCGGTGGACCTGCCATTGATTGCCGCCGGGGGTATTGCCACGGGCGAGGCGATGGCGGCAGCTTTCGCCCTCGGTGCAGAGGGGGTGCAAGTGGGTACCCGGTTCGCGCTTACCGAAGAGAGTTCGGCGAGTGAAGCCTTCAAACAACACTGCATTGGCCTGAACGAGGGAGACACCATCCTGTCGCTCAAGAAAGTGAGTCCCACCCGGATGGTGAAGAACGATTTTTTCAAGCAAGTGGCGGAACTGGAAGAGCAAGGCGCTTCTGCCGAGGAATTGCGGGCGTTACTGGGACGGGGACGATCCAAGAAAGGAATTTTCGAGGGTGACCTCGTGGAAGGAGAGTTGGAAATCGGCCAGATCGCCTCGCATATCAAGGAGGTGATACCGGCGGGAGAGGTAGTAAAGGAGATCGTCCACCAGTACAACCAGACCCTCAACCGACTCTCGGAGCTATCATTCAAAAATTAATAATTAAAAATGAAGAATGAAGGAAGGTGAATTAACGATGACCAATTATTAATTTTTCATTCTTAATTATTCATTACCTTTGCACGTATGCAGTACGAGCTTTTTCCATCGGAGCGATTCTCTTTTTTCAGCCTCAGCAGCGGCAGTTGTGGCAACTGTTACTACTTGGGGAATACCCGTTACGGAATCCTTATCGATGCCGGTATCGGCCCGCGGGTGATCAAAAAGCGATTGGCCGAGCATGGTGTCGATTTGTCGTCTATCCAAGCCCTTCTTGTCACGCACGACCATTACGACCACATCAAGTCGGCCGGTTACTTGGGCGAAAAGATGCACATCCCGGTTTACGCCACCCGGGAGGTACACCGGGGCATATCGAACAACCCCATGATCCGCCACAGCCTCAACGGCTCTACCGTCTACATTGAAAAGGGAACCCCGTTCCGGATCGAAGATTTCCGGATTACTCCTTTCGACGTGCCGCATGACAGCATCGACAACGCGGGCTACTTCTTCGAGTTCGGCAAACACACCCTCACGTTGGCTACCGACGTGGGAATGATCACCGACGAGGTGGCAAACTACATCCAAAAGGCGAAGCACTTGATTATCGAGAGCAACTACGACGAAGATTTGCTGCACAAGGGGCGTTACCCCTATCACCTGAAGCAGCGGATCACGTGTGGCACCGGGCACCTCAGCAACCTCCAAACGGCCCGGTTCTTGGCAGACAACTTCCCGCCCGGGCTACGCAATATCTGGCTATGCCACCTGAGCGGCGACAACAACACCCCGGAGCTGGCCTACCGGACAGTTGAAGCTCATCTCACTCACAAAGGGATCGCGGTGGGCAGGCAGGTAGACCTCCACGTCCTGGAACGCAATATCTTATCCGCGAAAATCGATTTTTAATTATGCCGTTACACGGGTAATTAACAACTAACCACGGCGAAAATGGGAAAGACGCTGAAAGAGAAGACCGTCAACGCGCTCGTTTGGAGTACGGTTGACAAGACGTTTTCGCAGGTAATCTACGCGATTGTCGGGATTATCTTGGCAAACACCCTCTTTCCCGAGGATTTCGGGTTGATAGGCATCATTACCGTATTCTCGGCCTTCCTCACTATTTTTGTCGACAGCGGCTTCACCGTGGTGCTTATCCAGCGAAAGGAGATCACCAAAGAAGATTACAACACGGTATTCTTCTTCAATCTATTAGTAGCCATCGCGCTTTACCTGTTGCTGTTCTCTTTAGCGCCGCGTCTCTCCATTTGGTTCGGGGATGCTCGTTTAACCTCGCTTTCCCGGGTGATGTTCCTTACCGTTATCATCCAGGCCTTCGGGCTGGTACAAAGCAGCATACTGATGCGGAACATGCACATGAGAGCCTTTGCCATCTCCAACATCATACCCTTGCTGGTATCCGGGACCCTTGCGGTGATAATGGCCCTATCGGGATACGGTCCATGGGCATTGGTAGCACAGGCACTGGCGTTGGCAACCACGCGTTCCATTCTACTGTGGGTACAGAACAGTTGGCGCCCCCGGGTTCAATTCGACAAAACCTCTTTTTCGAGCCTCTATTCCGCGGGGAAGAACATGTTTCTCACCTCTTTTACCGGCACGTTATTCCAAAACCTCTACCCTTTGATTATCGGTATTTGGTACAACATGAAAGAGCTGGGATATTATGTCCAAGCCGACCGATGGAGTAAAATGGGATATACCGCATTGGGACAAGCCTTGGGTCAATCGCTCTTCCCTGCCCTCTCGTCCATCCAAGACGACCCTGAACGAATGCGGCGTGTCTTCGGGAAGACAAACCGCACGGCTGCTTACCTCTCTTTTCCCTTTTTCCTGGGATTGATCGTTGTCGCTACCCCGCTTTTCCATGTCTTGTTCGGGACAAAGTGGGATGCTTCGATCCCGCTCTTCCAACTTCTGTTGATAAAGGGAATTTTCTTCGTGTTCACCACGCTTATGACCAACTACCTCCTCGCTCAAGGAAGAACGAGAACAATCTTTCATTTCGAGTTGATGAAAAATGGAGTAATCGTCCTCGCGATCCTGCTTACCGTACGAATAAGTATTCCCGCTTTGGTAGTTGGGCAGGCCATCGCGGGAGCGGTTCATTACGTTATCGCTCTCGTTATCACGAGCCGGATCACGGGGTATACCATTAAACAGCAATTGAAAGATCTATTCCCCTATATCGTGATGGGTGGGGTGATATGCCTCTTGCTAACATTCGTCCCGCTAATAACGGCTAACCCCTATCTGCAATTGACACTGCAGATTATTTTTGGTATCCTCATTTACACCGGTATTAACAAGTTGTTGGGGTCTACCATACAGCAAGACATATTTGCTATGGTAAGGAATAAGGTGCATAATATTCTATAAGGTTTTATTTAATGGCTTCAATGGAAAATAGAAATCCCATATGTGCCTGATTTAACTTGTCTTCCCAAAGAGCAGGGCTTAAACTTTGGTAGGGTTGCGTAAAATAGACCTCCGAAAATCCTAAATCTTTTATAAATGCAAAAAGATTTTCTTTTGAAAAATAATCGGCGTTATGCTGATGAGGTTCTTTTTTGTTTTTATCGACGTAGTTTAAAAGATTGCTATAAAAAGAAGTAATATCTTTTTTATCTTTTATGTCCAGTATTGCTCGGATATTTGACGATTCATTTAATAAGTTGTCCATAGCCGCGGTGGCATTATGGTAAATAAAAGAATTTTCCGCATTAAATACCAATTCTTCTGAATCAGATAAACTCTTAAATACATATTCGTTCCTATCATTAAAAAATGCTTCCACTTTCCCGTTATATTTTTTCAGAAAATTCTCTAATGCTTCATTAGATTCCCTGCACTCGAAAGGGATTTTAGGAGAAATTAATTTGTTATTATAAAGCCTGTAAGCATATTCGTAACAATGGACCTTCGCGTGGAAAATTCCACCTTTTTTTAGTATCCGGAATGCTTCTTTGCAAAGATTTTTTGTCGCCTCTACAGAAATATGCTCAATGACAAACGAGTTAAACACAATTTCGGCATGATCGTCCGGAACAGGGATTGGAGATAATGATTCTAAATCATAAAATATATCAATTCCTTTTTTATCATACTTGCTTGTTTCCAAATCAATATACGTCCAGAAATTAAAATTACTCCTCTGAGAGCCGGCTCCAATATTGTAGAATCTTTTTTCTTTAATGCTTTCATTACTATAAACATTGTGTATGTATTGTTTCAGATAATTATTCTCCATCAATTTTTTCTTTATGAAAATATTACGCGGAAACAGGATACTGAATAATTTTCTACAGAAACTCGAGTGTTTAATTAGTATTGGAAGTATGGATTTAATTTTTTTCATTTCGTCTATTTTTTAATGAGGTATAGAACGACCCCTGGATAAATTCACATTTTCAACATATTAAGTTATTAAGGTAATAACGACTCAATGGTAGAATGAAGTAACCCACGGTCGTGTAATATCTTTTCCACGAATTCGCGAAAAGCCCCATGGCCACCCCGTGTAGTGGTGACATAGTGCACTTCTCTTTGAATATAGTCCAACGCATCGGCGGGCGCACCACTGAATCCCACGGAACGCAACAAGGGCAGATCATTAATATCATCACCGATAAAAGCTACCTCCTGCAGGGATATATTCAGTTCATCGCAAAGGCGCTCCGCCAATCCCAGTTTATCCCCAATCCCTACATAGCAACGCTCTACACGCAGTTTTCGTGCCCGCTGTTTCACGATCTCCGTGTTTTCGCCCGTCATTATAGCCGTTTCAATGCCGTGATGGCGAAGCATGGCCACTCCCCACCCGTCACGGACAGAGAATCGCTTCATCACGTCACCCTCCGCGGTATAATACATACCGCCGTCCGTCCACACGCCGTCGATATCCGTGATCACCAGCTTGGGGAGCTCCTTTTTTATTCTACTTTTATCCATATGCATCCGTCCATCTAAAGAGGGTTATTCTTATTAACGCAGGGAATCGTCGTAAATAATTTCATCCTTCGGTATTTTTTTTGTCACTGTACGCCCGATCACAAGAGCTCTATCTGCCCATTGGTAGCCATCGCCCGGGCTCAGCAAATGCAAGTCGCTCTCGGAGACCACCTCTCCCGGTAACAGGTCGCGCTTGGCAGCCAATGACCGTTCGAGCTTGCGGCGTGCTTCTTCCACCTCTTTCTCCACGAAAAGTCCCTCTTTACCCAACCACCTTTCTGTCACCCGTATATCGCGGATCATGCGGTTCACCCCGTCTGGCCCCAAGGATCCGGCTTGGTCGGTACCTTTCATGCGCCGATCAATAGAAACATGCTTCTCTATTATTTCCGCCCCCATCCCCACGGCGACGGCGGCCGCGGCGATCCCAATGGTATGGTCGGAAAAGCCAATGGGATACTGGCCGTAGTGCTTCTTCAAGTAGCAAATCGTATTGAGATTCAAACTATCGGGGTGAGTGGGGTATTGCGACACGCAATGCAGTATTGACACCCGGGAGTGATACCGTGTAATCACCTCAAGCGCGTCGTCCAGCTCTTTCTCGCCTGCCATACCGGTGGACAGGATGATGGGTATCTTTGTCTCGGCCATCGCCGCCACCAGCGGGAGGTTGGTCAGATCGCGGCTGGCCACCTTCAGGTAGTCAGGCGTGAAAAGCTTTAACAGCGAGAGACAGCCTATCGCGCAAAGGGTTTCCACGAATTCCAACCCTCTCGACCGGGCATGCTTGTAAATTTCATGATGCTCTTCGTCCGACAGTTCAAGGAACGCCCGGTGCTCGCCGTAGGTCTTTCCAAAAGCGTGAGGCGAATTGTAGGGCAGGTTCATCTGGGAAACTGACAATTCTTCCTTCAGGTCTCGCTTGGTTAATTTCACGGCATCCATCGGCTTCAGGTCGATATTAAAAACCTCCTCTTTCACCGGCCGGGAGACCAGATCCACGATTAGTTTGGCAATATCTACCGAACCATTATGGTTCTGGCCGATCTCCCCGATTATATAGGTATGTTGCTTCATATGATTCTAAATCCGTCAATCATTAAAATAGATTCATGCTGTTTACTTGGTATTCAACCCGATTTGTCGTTTCATCTGTTCGTAAAAACCGGGAAAAGCATCCAATGTATCCATCACGGATTGGATGTCAATTTTCCCGTATCGTTGTAAACAGCGCGCGTAAATGGCACGCTGCATCTCAAAATCTTCCGCGGTATCCAGCGTTAGGCGAACATTCGCGTTCTCTTCGATTGCCCGGGGGATGGTAATCAGGTCGATATCAAAGCCTCCTGGCCGCGTGTAAATATAGTTGGTGACATGTTCGCGATAAAGTGGCTCTGCCGTTTCCGTTGCCACACGTTGCAACGCGTCAAGCCGTACCGCTTCCGGCCAGAATCCCCAATGTGTCTTTATCGTGGGTACACCTTTTGATGTGGAAAAAGCGATATAGTCCTGCTGCTGCTCACCAATACGATCAGCCAGCATTTCAACGGCATCCATATCGAGAAACGGATTATCCGCGCAAACGCGGATAAGTTTTTCCACGTTGATATACGAAGCGGCGTCAATAAAACGTCGGAGAACATCCTCTTCACTTCCCCGGAACGATAAGAGACTCTCCCTACTTGCAACGTCTACAATAAGGTCATCCACCGGGTTTAGCGTGGTTGCCACGAGCATCACGACATCTTGGTGTTGGAAAAAACGCTCCTTGAATCGTTGCAGCAATAACTCCAGCACGCCTTTCCCTTCGTGGAATGGCATAACCATTTTGCCCGGCAACCGAGTAGCCCCCACCCGCGCCTGAATAACAATTCCTATTCTATTCCTATCACCTTGCTTCATATTCTTCAATCGACATCTTCTCGAAAGCATCGATATACGAACCAGCCGTTATATTGATGATTTTCTTGCCTAAAATCCTGCTGTAGTTTTCCACCTCGTGATACGAACGAAAAGCTACTGCCATGCTGTTAAGCAGTTCATGCAGCTTATGTGAAGACACCACTCGTTTGGTACCTCTCTTATCGTAAAAGTGTGCCCTGTCCTCGTTGACAACATTGTTGTCATCTACCCAAATCTCCTTCATCCACGAATGATCGGCACCGGCAAGGTAAATCGTATCGTAAGGCAATTGCAATGCGACCATCAGGCAGGCGACTAATACATTACGGGGCCTCGGCATCCCGAGGCGCTTTCTGTAGTAAAAATGACTAATACCGGTAAGTCCCTCCACGGGTGTAGCGTTGAACCAATGGAGCCGGATATACCGGGAACGGCTCACCATCTTCTGCCAAGCAGCATATTCACGCGCGCTTACCGGCGCGAACAGGTGCATCTCCCATTCCGTCTTTTCGACCATCGGCACGAAAAGCTTTTGCATCGTCACCTCATCTTCGAAGAACGCGGGGTCCATCAGTAAGTAGAACTTGGGCTGGAATTTTGTAAAATCATCCGCGGCAGCCGAAAAATTAACCATCAGCAGATCCTTCCCAGTTAAGAAAGAGGCATGCTCGGATAATAACGATCGAAGTGAAGGGCCATTCCCCAACACCACCAGGTCTTTGTTTAATGCCGATCGCGGCATCGGCCCCGTTTTTTTTGATAGCAGGGCAACGCGCAAAAGGCTCAACAGAGTGTTTCCCGTTTCTCCGATTTTTGTATACATCTGCTCTAATCCTGATTTGTTCTGCATTTCACCTTCTGCTAATTTAGACAAAAATACTATTTTTGACCAAACAGTCAAACTGTTCACGGAAGTCTTTTCACGTTCTGGCCATGCAAGACTGTATCGCACTGATGAAGAATTCTATAGGACTCTATTGAAGGGATGAATTCATTAAAATTTAAAGCGCTTGCAACTTATATTTATTTAACCATTTAAACGTTGTATAATTAAATAAAAGACCCTATATTGGGAAAATTATACCGAGTGATCTTTGTCAACAATAATAAAAAACGTTTACACCCTGATTTCTTATAAACGTCAAAAGAGATAAAGCAATGAACATCAACTATGTAAAACCACAAATGCAAGCGATCATCCTTTTTCTGTTGATCCTCTTTGTATCGTGCGACCAATATGAATTGAGCTCTCCCACTCTTGACGCGCCCTTTACTGGCACGGCGTGGAAACTGGAAGCAGTTGTTTCCTCCGATACAATCAAAACCATTGGTGTCGATAACGAAAAGAGTTACTTGTTGTTATTCGAACCTGACGGCAACGCGTACGGATTCAGTTACAACAACCATTTATGGGGGAAATACACGCTCAATGAACAGCAAAAGTCTATCCATGCCAAATTTTATCCCATGACATATGCGCTGGAACCGCCTGAAGGTGAATTATTCCTTGACCGGCTATCAAAAGTTCACGTCTACGTGTTGTCGGGCGATGTTTTGCGGCTCCACTTTTCCGAAAATGGTTACCTCCAATTCCGCGCAACCGAAGACGACGGTTCTTTCAAAAGGATTTTTTCGGACACCTCCGAAATGGCGTCACTAACGGGTACGGCTTGGAAACTCGAAGGTTTCAGTTCGAGAGGTGGAGAACCGGATATGCTAAAACCTGTTTCCCCGAAAAATTATCAGCTACTCTTCGAATCCGGGGGCGACGCGTACGGCAAAAGCTCAACCAACCATTTACGAGGAAAACACACGTTAGACGAAGAAAAGAAGACCATTCGGGTTGATATGCAAACCATGACTAAAGTGAATGAGACACCGGATGGAAAATTATACCTGGATCGCCTCTCGAAAGTTTATCGATACGAGCTGGCAGATAATGTTCTGAGGCTGTATTACTCGAAGGAGGAATACTTGCAATACCGACCCGCAGCCGCCGGAACCTCTTCGCTGGATGAAATACCCGCTTTTTAGCAAGAACCAGAGGCAATAAAAAATAGCAGATAATTTCAATTATTAAGGAAAGGAGGTGTCAACGGAAATAAGCAAGAAATGGTTATAAATTTTAACCTGAACAGTACATAGACTCTGTAATTATCGATTACTTGTAAATTGCAGAGTGTCTTTTAGAGATTATAATTCAATTACATCTAATACGGATTCTGTAAACAATTATAATCATATGCAACAGTTCATTTTATGATGACTGAATTTATTTGATAAATAAAAAACCTTAGAATGAAACCAAAACTAATTTTATTACTCATTCTTTTACCTGTACTTTGTTATTCACAACTCAGTACGAATGAGGAGCCTGTATCTTGGTCATCACAAGATATTTCGCTATTAAGGCAAACACCCGATTTACCTCGCGTCGTTGTTTCTCCGTTGGACTTAGACAAGCTTCAACAAGAAGATCTTGTGGATGAACAGAATGGCATACCTCCACGGTTTGGTTATCCCGAAAAAGTAACCATAAATCTGGAGGAAGAAGGTGTTTGGCAAAACTTATCAGATGGAAGTCGTATTTGGAGGGTACGAATTATTAGTCCCGACGCATTGTCAATCAATTTATTATATGATAAATTCTATATGCCCGAAGGTGGAAAACTCTTTATATATGCTACGGATAAAGGGTCTTCTATCGGGGCATTTACGAGTCGGAACAATAAAGAAAACCCATCAATCGGCTTTGCCACTGGCCTTGTATTCTCAAACGACATTACGGTAGAATATCACGAGCCTTCGGCTGTAAAAGGAAGAGGAGTACTCTCTATTTCGCATGTGGTGTCCGGTTATAGGCTGATTAGCCAAATGATGCAAGAATCACTTAATTCTTCTGGATTTTGCCAGATAAATGTTAATTGTCCGGAAGGTGCCAACTGGCAAAATGAAAAAAGAGCGATTGCGATGATTCTTGTCGGAGGAATAAGGTGGTGTTCCGGATCATTAATCAATACGACAGCCAATGATAAGTCTCCATATTTTCTCACTGCCGATCATTGCACAAGCAACTACGGGGATGCAATTACCTCACCCAATTTGTCTTCTTTTTCATTTTATTGGATGTATGAAGATCCCGCATGCCCTCCATCACCAATTGGTCCGCCTATTTACTCAACATCAGGGGCAATCATACTATCTAATTACAGCACGAGTGATTTTTCATTATTGAGATTAGATGAAGATCCGATAGATTTAACAAATTTCACCCCTTATTATTTAGGTTGGGATAGTAGAAACATGCCCGGAACGGGAGGAGTGGGAATACATCATCCGAGTGGAGACGTTAAAAAAATTTCAACATACACAGTCACACCGTCTTCAACCGGATACCTTTCCAATACACCATCCCCCTCTCAAACGCATTGGCGCATGATTTGGAGCAAGGGTACTACAGAAGGAGGATCGTCTGGATCACCTTTAATCAACTCAAGTAAATATGTGATCGGGCAGCTTCATGGAGGTTATAGTTCGTGCTCCGCACAGACAGCAGCGGACTGGTATGGCAAAATAAGTTATTCATGGTTAAATAATAATGCAACAGATCCTCGGAGAAGGCTAAAAGACTGGTTAGATCCGATTGGTGTTATACCTTCGAATGGAGGTACTTGGGACGGGATGGGCGGCGGAAATGATTGTATTTTATACATCGAAAACCAAACATTGACGAACAGTCAAACTTTCACTAATTCGTGTCCAGTTATAATGAAAAATGTAACTATTACTAATGCAGCAAATATTGTTGTAAAAGCGCAGGAATACATTTTATTAGAGTCAGGTGTAGAAGTAACCAGCAATTCGTCTCTGGATCTCTCTTTATTTTGAGTAGATGAGATTCCATTATTCGTATAAATCAAAAAAACAAACAATTATGAAAAAAATAATTACTTTCTTATTCGTCTTTATGCTGCTTTGTATAACTTCTGCTTTTGGGCAGCTAAAAGTAGCCACCAACGGAAATGTAACAATTAAACCCAATTCTACAGCCACGCCGTTATCGCCTCTGAGTGTTGGAAATACAGGTGAGCAAAATGTCACAGTAACATCATACAGAACAACAACTATATATGATGTAGTTGGAAATTTAGCAGGACAGACTTCTACTTGGGATTATGGAGTTTTAGGACAGTCTTTTTCAAAAGGTTCCAGTTTTCATGTAGGTGTATGGGGGGCTTCACTTTCAAGTACGGCTAATTCCTTTGGACGAGCATTTGGTGTTTTGGGTAATGCAAGAAATTCAACTCCCGGATATAATTATGGGGTACTGGGCACAGTAAGCGGCTCAAATAGAGGTGCGGGTATTGTCGGTACGACAAATGGAAATGTAGATATCAACGTCCCTGGCACATACGCGGGATATTTTGTAGGGAATGTAAATATAACAGGCACGGTTACAGCTCAAAATGTGACAAGTTCAGATAGTCGGCTCAAAGAAAATGTGTTATCATTATCGAAGAAAAACGAGAAGTTTTTAAACTCAATTTTATCAATGAATCCTGTAGAATACAACTTGAAGCAAATTTATATGGAGTCGGTCGGTGATACAGCACGAGTTCAAACCAAATTATATGATGAAAAATCTCAGCAATTCCAAAAGAAACATTTCGGCCTAATAGCACAGGAATTGAAAGAAATATATCCCGATTTGGTATATGAAGAAGAAGACGGCTACATGACGATCGATTATACAGGTCTGATTCCTATATTGATTCAATCTATCAAGGAATTAAAATCTGAAATTGATGATTTGCGACGTAAATAATAAACAATGGCTCTCTTCTTCATAGAAAAGTACTGTATTATCTTAATGGTCATTACCATTTAAGACTAAGTATAACATATAGAGAAAAATGTTACTCATTTTTCTCTATATGTTATTATCTTTGTTCTGACGGAAAGAAATAGATTCGAAATTTGAAAAATCGAAACAGACTAAACCCATGTAAAATGGAAGATGTACAAAGACATCATTATACTTTTTAATATATTTAGATTATGAATCTTGAAAATATCACGGTAGTGATACCTGCCCATAATCGTCCCGAAAGACTGCGCAGATTATTGCACTATTACAATAGTACCAACATCAAAGTAATCGTTGCTGATTCATCAAAAGATATTTTTCCTGAGACAGAAAAATATCCGGGTATCACCTATTTTCATGAGCCAAACGTTCATTTCCTGAAAAAGATACATAAAGCATTGCCTTTTATACAGACAAAATACGTTTTTTTCTGTGCAGAAGATGATTTTATTATTCCCAAGGCAGTTAAAAAAATTACAGAATATCTTGATGAACATAATGACTATTGTAGTGCGCAAGGCCATTTCCTCACATTTGAAGTCCGTAAAAGGAAGATCGAATTTACACCGCGTTACATACGTAATTTTAACAAACATATCAACGCGGCTACAGCAGTAGAACGATTGATAGAGTTTCACAACCCATATGCATCCCTCCTTTATTCCGTTATCCGAAGTAATGTTTTTAAAGAAATGTACACGGATTGTTTTGACGATCAAGGTCAGCTTCTTTTTACCAATTTATTCGCAGCTGAAACATATTTCAATTACTACGCCCTCATTCAGGGAAAACACGCGACATTACCATACTTTTACGCTGCCCGAGAACGAATTGCCGCTTCTGCAACTACAACCACGGTTCCATTTACTGATATAATGACCAAAAGAAAATACCATGATCAACGAGAATCTTTTCTCCAAGTCTTAGCGAACACGCTGAGTTTACACGATGAAATCTCCTACGCAGAGGCTTATAAAATAATATCGAGACTTTTAAAGGAACCTGATACTGATAAAATCATATCAAAGAAACGCCAGTTAACACTTTTGACAGAAAAACATAAACTCTTGAGACCTTTAAATATACTTCTCATAGCACGTTATAAACAAAAGGGGCTGAAAGCGGTAAAAACATTGGAAAGTTATCCATGTTCGTTTTCCACGAAAGAAAAAGATGAAATCATCCATCATATAAAAATGACCACGACACCATGAATAAACAGCCATAGCTCACTACCACGTTTGCAAGCAGCACGGCAAAAATATAATATTAATCATACCCTTGAAACCTGCCCTTTTCGAGATGATCATCTGGTTAACTAACCCGAGTGCTTTGAAAACGAGGGAAAGGGAAAGGAACATGAACCTCGCAACCGGCACGATGCCGGGAGTGTTGAACTTCTAAGTTGAACTTAGTACCCTCGAGCACCGCGAATACCAATCAAGCGAGAGGTCCACTTAATATCATCCAATAAACTGCAGACAAACCCGATTTGGACGCGTTCAATTTTCTGAAATGATTTTTCAAATAAAGTTTCCATACGCACATTATGTATACTCCAATGAACAAAATTACGAAATGATGTTTACCACACCGAGCAAAAACAGACATATTTTGTTTACATTTACTCGAATAAGCAGTCCTCATTTTTACCTCGTTTAATTCCTGTGAAATCCAGATAAAGAAGAGCAGGGTAAATCTGCTATCGTGAAAGAGCCCGAATTTATTGGCGACTGCTTCTGGATAAAACACCCCGACTCGATTATCGTGTTAGAAAAACAAGAATACAGCCGGAAAAGAATGAAACCTTCCGTACTACTCGTGAATCGTGAAAACAGGTCACTCCTAAAAATTCCTCTTGATTCCGAGGTTATATTCATGGTACGAGTGGCAAATAACTTGTTATCTCCCTTACAGCAAATCTATATATTCCAGTTAGAAAGTAATAAGCATTTTAAAAAAGTTTCTTTCACGGAAAGCGGGCCGGGCTGACAATCCTCACGGAGATGGTGGAACGGTTTCTTTCCCCGGTTTATTTACCGTATAGCATACAATGGAACGTTTGTCATCCACGACTCTTTCCTGTAATCGGATAATGAAGTCCTGATGGCTTTTAAAGGCTTATACTTTTCACAGAATAACCTGAAACTTTTGGCTTTCAAGTTCTCACCCGATTTTACTTCAATCGGAATAACAACCCCTTCTTCCTGGATAACAAAATCGACTTCAGACGTACTCCGGTCATTCGTCCAGTAGCCGATATACCGCTCACTGTCCAGACGAAGTTGCTGCATGACATACTGCTCGGTGAGCGCACCTTTGAATTCGGTAAAAATATCATCCCCTTCAATGATCGTCCGCATGTTAAGCCCTGCCATCGCCCCAAGCAATCCGACATCGTGAAGGAATAATTTAAATACCGAAATATCCTGGTAAGCGGCAAGCGGTATAGCAGGCTTCGATACCCGATAACTTTTCAACAAAAGACCGCAATCGACCAACCATTGAATGGCCAATTCAAAGTCTTTGGCACGGGCACCTTCTCTCATTACTCCATACACGAACTTTTTATTCTCTTTAGCTAATTGCGACGGGATACTTTGCCATACCATTCGGATACGGGGAACCACATCATTTGGCGCGTGTTTGGAGAAATCACCCTCGTAAGAGTTCAGTATCCTGTTTTGAATACGGCGAATTAACTGCCAATCGCGGGTTTGGACAAAAGCATCTACCACTTCGGGCATTCCGCCTACATAAAAGTAATAACGGAGATACTCCTTCAGTTTATCCGCAAATATGGAAATAACGCTCCAGTTCTTTGCTTTCAAGGCATCAACCAAGGCGGATTCATTGAATGAGAGCAGGAACTCGGCGAACGAAAGGGGCCGCAAATCCATGAAATCGACTTTTCCGACCGGGAATGAAACCCGACTGTGCAATCCCATCCCAAGCAGGGAACCGGCAGCAATAACATGGTATTGGGGAGCGTTCTCACAGAAATATTTCAGGGAGGTAACCCCGCGTTCTGCCGATTGTATCTCGTCGAAGACAATCAACGTATCATCTGCCGTTATCGTCGTTTGAGCGTGTATTTCGAGTACCGTGATTATCCGTGAAATATCAAAGTCGCTGGTAAAAATATTTTGTAATGCCGGGGTTTCTTCAAAATCCACATAAACGAGTTTGGCATACGAAGTACGTCCAAACTCCTGCAAAAGCCATGTTTTTCCTACTTGACGGGCACCTCTTACGATAAGTGGCTTACGGAATTTATCCTCTTTCCAGTCCTTTAAACTGACAATTGTTTCTCTGTACATAAACGTTTATCTATCTAAATATGACACAAAGATACATTTATATCTTGATAAAAATGATCATATACGACACTTTTATCAAGATATAAATGGATAATCTTCCTGTTTTCAATGTTTCCGGCCACAAGCTGACACTTCATCGCCATATATTGCCACAAAAAGATGATTAGAGGGATGAGGCGTGCGGACAAAGTATAAACGACCATAAAGGTCAATATTCTTACTGATGCAACGTATATCATCCAAAATCGCTATTTTTGTACTCTTACATCGATTATCCGGGAATGAAGGTACTTTTCATCAGCACACACGATATACAGGGAGGGGCAGCCATTGCCGCGACCCGGTTGATGCACGCGATGCGAGGTGCCGGATACGACGTGTCAATGGCTGTACGTACCAAACAGGGAGACGATCCGATGGTATTCCCGGCAGGGAGCGACAAAGGCAACAAGGCGCGGTTTTACTGGGAGCGGGGCATGATTTTCTTGCACAACCGTTTATCAAGAAAAAACTTGTTTGATGTCTCCATCGCCAACACGGGGGTGTCAATCACGGGGCTTCCCGCGTTCAAGGAGGCTGACGTGATCCACCTGCACTGGATAAACCAAGGGATGCTCTCGGTGAAAGAGATCGGGAATATCCTTTCTTCCGGGAAGAGGGTGGTCTGGACCCTGCACGATATGTGGCCTTTTACCGGCATCTGCCATCATGCCGCCGGATGCCAACATTACGAAACAGCCTGCGGCGTCTGCCCTTACTTGAAAACTCGTTCGCCGGGCGACCTCTCTTACAAGGTCTTTCAACAAAAGCAGGAGGCTTACTCGAAAGGAAAAATCACCTTCGCGGCATGCAGCCACTGGTTAAAGGAGTTAGCGGAGAAGAGCCCGCTCACCCGAGGGCATAACATCGTGAGCATCCCTAATCCTATCGATACGGGTATATACACCCCGGGGGACAAGGCGGCTTTACGAGAAAAACTGCAACTGCCCGCGGAGAAGAAAATCGTGCTGTTCGCCGCCGCGAAAGCATCTGACCCGCGCAAAGGCCTGGAGTACCTGATTCGCGCGAGCCATATCGTCGCCGGTAAACGAGACGACCTCTGCTTTCTTGTTGCCGGCACCAACGGCGAGGAAATTGCCCGGCGTCTTCCCCAACCGGCAAGGAGCATGGGTTACGTGGCTTCCAATCATATGCCGGAATTGTATAGCGCTGCCGACCTCTATATCACGCCCTCCCTACAGGAGAACCTGCCAAACACCATCATGGAGGCGATGGCTTCGGGTACCCCATGCGTGGGGTTTCGAACCGGAGGCATTCCCGAAATGATTGATCACGGGGAGAACGGGTACGTGGCGGAACACCGGAGCGCGGAAGACCTTGCACGGGGTGTGGTAGAAGTGCTGTTCAAGGCCGACCGGGAGAAACTCGCGCGGAGTGCCCGCGAGAAAGTAACGCGAGAATATAGCCAAGAGATCATTGCAAACCAATACAAAGCGATTTATGAAGGGAAATAACTTCACTGACAAAGCACACTGGGAGGAGTATTGGAAGAATTACCGGTACGATAAAGTGCCGCGGAAAGTGGTCTTCGACAAGTTCGTGCCAAAGCTGACCACGGGGAATAACCTTATCGAGATCGGCGGGTTTCCCGGGGTATTTTCCGCCTACTTTTACCGACAGGGCATACGGGATGTCACGATCCTCGATTTTTACATCAACACGGGTATCGTCCGGAAGTTCGAAGAGATAAATGATTTACCCGGGGGAAGCATCCAATGTATCGACAGCGATTTTTTCGCGTTCACGACTGAAAAAAGATACGACGTCGTCTTTTCATCGGGATTTATCGAACACTTCGAAGATACACGAGACGTTATCCGCCGACACGTGGATCTCCTTTCACAAAAAGGGCAGCTACTGATACTGATTCCCAACTTCAGGGGCTTAAACGGGAAGATACAACAGCGGTTCGACCGGGAGAACTTGGAGGCGCACAACCTGAAATCGATGGAGATTCCCTCCCTGAAAGAGATTATGCAATCGTTCGGGCTCTCGGAGATTTCCGTGGACTACATCGGAAAGCCGATGGTGTGGCTCGAACCAAAACCGGAAAATCAGAATAAAAGAAAATGGGTAAAAATATTGAGCTATGCCATCAAATTGATACCCGTGAAAAGCAAGTTTCTCTCACCCTACATAGCAATCTACGCGATAAAATGAACACGTTATCCGTCATCACGGTCACCTATAACGCCGAACACACGCTGGAGCGGACACTGGAAAGTGTACGAGAACAAACACATCCTCATATTCAGCACGTGATCGTGGATGGAAAATCGACTGATGAAACGGTCAACCTGATCCGGAAGTACGAGAATAGCCACTTGACTTGGATCAGTGAACCCGATAATGGGCTCTACGATGCCATGAACAAGGCGATTAACATGGCCACGGGTGATTACTTGTGTTTCCTGAACGCGGGCGACACCTTCCACGAGCCCGGCACGGTGGAGAAGATGATGCATTCCTTCATGGAGGGAGAATCCCCGGATATTCTCTACGGGGAAACGGCTATCGTGGATGACAACGGCCGTTTTCTACATATGCGCCGTTTGAAAGCGCCGGAGAGGCTTACATGGAAAAGCTTCAGGCAAGGCATGGTGGTATGCCATCAGGCTTTTATCGTGAAGCGGGAACTCGCGATGCCGTACGACCTGTCGTATCGTTTCTCGTCTGACTTCGACTGGTGCATCCGCGTAATGAAAGAAGGGAGAACGATCCTTAACACCCACCTCATCCTGATTGACTATTTGAACGAGGGACTCACCACCACTAACCGGAAAGCTTCGCTCAAAGAGCGATATCGCATCATGGCAAAGCATTACGGCCACATCTCTACCCTCGCTCATCACGCGTGGTTTATTGCACGAGCAATTATTAATCCCGAAAAATAACGATGGCAAAAAGACGAAAGCTAAAGATTGAAGAGCTGAACCGGATCAGTATCGAGGAATTCAGGGAAGCCGAGAAGATTCCGCTGGTGGTGGTGCTCGACAACGTGCGAAGCCAGCACAACATCGGGTCGGTTTTCCGGACCAGCGACGCGTTCCGGGTATCGGAGATCGTGCTGTGCGGTATTACCTCTACCCCTCCTAACGTGGAGATACACAAGACCGCGCTGGGTGCCGAAGACGCGGTAAAGTGGCGCTATTTTGAGCAGGCTCTTTCTGCCGTGAAAGAACTACAGGCAGAGGGATATGCCGTTTTTTCAATCGAACAAGCGGAAAATAGCTTTTCATTGGAAGAGTTTCAACCGGAAAAGGGGAAAAAATACGCCATCATCCTCGGGCACGAGGTACACGGCGTGGCACAAGAGGTGATAGATGCTTCGGATGGATGCATTGAAATCCCTCAACACGGTACCAAACATTCCCTGAATGTCTCGGTCACCGCGGGAATTGTTATCTGGGACTTTTTCAAGCGGTTATAAGTCACACCCCGCCAAAGAGGCTGGCTTCTATCTATGCCTTTTTTAATTGCAGGCTCTCCCCGTCGAACTCCGCGTAGGAAAACAGGGTAATCCAGTCGCCCAGCATGATTACACGGGAATGCTCCGCGATGGGCAGGTCGACCAACACGTGCCGGTGCCCGAAAATAAAATAATTGATACCGGGATCCTCTTTTAGCTTTTCTTTCGCGAAACGGATCAAGTGCTCTCGTTCTTCTCCCAAGTAGGGGGTCACGCCCCCGCTTTCGCGGCTGCTATTGGACCAAGCATGGGCCAACGGGATTGTCCACCGGGGATGGATGGCCGAAAAACATGTTCTAAGAAACTTGCTGTGAAATACGTTTCGCAGGAAGTGAAACGTCCGGGAATCATCGCCCAAACCATCGCCATGAGCGAGAAAGAATTTGTTGCCGTGGATGGTAGTGATCAGCGGCTCAAAATGGAGAATCATCCCACACTCTTCGGCAAGGTAATCCGTTAACCAGAGGTCGTGGTTACCGGTAAAAAAGTGCACCTCCACACCGGCATCGGTCAACTCCGCAAGCTTACCCAGCAGACGGGTGAAGCCCTTTGGCACCACGTGCTTGTACTCGTACCAGTAATCGAATATATCGCCCATGAGGTAGATCGCGAGGGCACGCTCCTTTACCCCATCGAGCCAACGGCAAAGCTTACGCTCCGTTTCCCGGGAGTCGGCGTGTGTTTTTGAGCCCAAGTGGGCATCGGCAAGAAAATAGACCTGTTTCCTCACGTTCAATCAATACAACCGGTTTCATGCTGCCCGACCGGGCACCTCTTTTACATCATCCCCAGCTCCAACAGTGCCTCTTCGCTCATCATGGACTGATCCCACGGGGGATCAAAAGTGAGGTCGAGATCCACCCGGTTCACTTCGGGGATTGACTCCACCTTCATCTGTACATCCATCAGGATAAAGTCGGCCGCTGGACAAGCCGGCGACGTGAATGTCATCTCCACGGTAACGTTGTTTTCGTTATCGATATCCACGTTGTAAATTAGTCCCAAGTCATAGATATTAACCGGGATCTCGGGGTCGTACACCGTCCGGAGCATAACCACGATTTTATCTTGTAGTGCTTGTAATTCTTCGTTCATAATCATTCTTATTTAGACTATCCTTCGCTACAGATTAACCGGATAGTTTACTAAAGTCAGGCATTTCTAATGTAACCGATAAAACGGCAAATTGTTTACATCATGCATCACGTGACAAAGATACCTCTTAATTATTAATTCTTCATTATTAATTTCTTTCAAATGAGTCCCTCGTCCGCGAAACTAAAGTAGGCATCGCCGCACACGATGATGTGGTCGAGCAACACGATATCCATCCAGCCGGCTGCTTCTTTAAGCTTTCTCGTGATGCTGGTATCCTGCGGGCTGGGGGTGGGATTACCCGAAGGGTGATTGTGTCCTAAAAAAACACCGGTGGCGTACCGTGTCAATGCTTCGCGAAGAACCAGGCGGATATCCACCACTGTTCCCGAGATCCCTCCACGGCTCAACTGAATGGTGGAAAGGACTTGATTGGATCGGTCGGTGAGCAATGCCCATGTCTCTTCATGGTTCAGGTCGGCCAGCAAGGGTGCGAATTGCTCGTACGCGTCCCGGGAAGAGACGATCTTCTTACGAGTCGCTCCCGTCGTTTTCCTTCGCCGTCCCAACTCGAGCGCCGAGACGATGCTCACCGCTTTCGCCTCGCCAATTCCGCGGAAGCTATTTACCAGATCGGGGACCCCCATCCTCGCTAACCGGTTCAGGTCGTTACCTGCTTTCAATAAAATCTCCTTGCTTAACTCTACCGCGCTTTGCTTGTCGTTGCCCGATCCGATGAGAATGGCCAGCAGTTCCGAATCAGACAGTGCCGAAACTCCTTTTAGCAGTAATTTTTCACGGGGGCGGTCCTCCTCCGCCCATTGTTTAATACTTAACTTACTCATACGCTTACGGATTAGTCCTGGGTTAATACAGAACAAATGTACGCGAAAAAAACGGATTTATCGAACAAACGTCCAAGTACTCTCATCAGATAGAGCGGGATAGAAGAAATAGTTTTCGTAATCGAACCCCTTTACCTCTTCGGGGTCGGTCAGCTTGTTTTTAATGATAAAGCGGGAGAGCAGGCCCCGTGCCTTCTTGCTATGCACCACCACCTGCTTCCAATCGTTATTTCCCTGTTGCAGGAAGCGGATGTCGATAACCCTTGTCTTGTCAGGCAGCCCGCTCTTCGTGATCGCTTTGGAGTACTCGTTCGACGCCACGTTAATAATCGTCCGATCGCCCTTCCCCAGCTTCTTGGAAAAGTAGTTGGCCAACGCTTCCTGCCAAAATTCGTAGAGTGTCTTGTAGCCATCGGGCACGATCTTCCGTTGCATCTCGAGCCGGTACGGCCTGATCGCGTCCAGTGGTCGAAGGATGCCGTAAAGCCCGGAAATGATATTGAGGTGTTGCTGCGCGAAGTCGAAGTCTTCTGCCGTGAAATCGCGCGCGTTGAGCCCTTTATAGGCGATGCCGTTGTAGGCGAGCGAGGCAGGTTCTCTAGGCGTAGACTTGAAGTCGTATGATTGAAAGTACCCGTACACCTCGCGTGCCATCTTGGGATTAATCTTCATGGTTCCCGCGATCTCTTTTTCTGATAGTTGACGGCAAACCGATAGCAGCTCTTTGGTCTTTTCGGGGAACAGCGGCTTGGTCGGCTTCACGTTAGTCGTGTTTGCCGAGAAATCCATCAATTTAGCGGGAGAAAGAATGATTTGCATGTAGTTAATCTCGTACCCGCTCCACGTAGGAACCATTGCGGGTATCCACTTTTATTTTCTCACCCGTGTCAATGAAGAGGGGCACGCGTACTTCGGCACCAGTTTCCATTGTGGCCGGCTTCAACGCGTTGGTCGCCGTATCTCCCTTTATGCCCGGTTCGGTGTAAGTCACCTCGAGCACCACGTGCACCGGCATCTCGGCGGTGAGGATAGTACCGCTTTCGGCATGAATCTGCACCTCCACCACGTCGCCCTCTTTCAGGAACTGCACCCCTTCGATCTGCTCCCCGGGAATCGGGATCTGCTCGAAGGTTTCGGTATTCATGAAGTTATACCCCATATCGTCTTTGTACAGGTACTGGAACGGGCGGCGCTCGATGCGCACCTCGTCCACTTTCACCCCGGAGTTGAACGTTTTTTCCAGCACACGTCCGGTAGTCACGTTTTTTAATTTAGTACGGACAAAGGCAGCGCCTTTACCCGGTTTCACGTGTAGGAACTCCACGATAAAAAAATACTGTCCATCCAGATCGATGCACATGCCGTTCCTGAAATCAGCCGTTGTTGCCATAGGTTGTTGTTATTGTATTGTAATGATTGAGAACGCGAAAGTAGCCATTTCATCCGTAAAACACAAATGAAATGGCTACCATTCGCTTGTAGAAATATAATAAACACCTTACATCACTTCCATCGCGTCGAGCACCATTTTAACGATAAACAACGCGAAAATCACCCACATGGCGATCGATATCCGGTTGAATTGACCGCTGAGCGCTTTCAATAGCACGAACGAGAGCATGCCAAACACGATTCCCTGGGCAATACTGAACGCGAAGGGCATCATCACGATGGTGAGGAACGCGGGCAGTGACTCGGTCATATCCGAGAAATTGATCTTAACCACCGAAGTGATCATGAAAAGCCCCACCAAGATGAGCGCCGGCGCTGTGGCCGAAGCGGGCACCATCAGGAAAAGAGGCGCGAAGAACAGCGCGAGG
>WPCG01026337.1_pt1 | contig 37176 bp, 29 predicted proteins | sample 5403311 | NCBI WGS metagenome assembly WPCG01 (sample SAMN12869467, study PRJNA574797) | sludge metagenome | isolation source: wastewater treatment of Control | place: China:Beijing | collected 2019-05-17
ACACAAATTGGACCAACACCCGGACCACCACCTCCGTGAGGCATAGCAAATGTTTTGTGAAGATTTAAGTGACAAACGTCTGCTCCTATATATCCTGGATTGGTTAGACCAACTTGAGCATTCATATTTGCTCCATCCATATATACCAACCCACCATTTTCATGAATAATATCCATTATCTCTTTTATTCTCACTTCAAAAACACCGTGAGTAGAAGGGTATGTAATCATAATACATGATAGTCTCTCTTTATACTCTTGAGCCTTTTCTCTTAATTGATCAACATCGATATTCCCCTTTTCATCGCAACCAACCAGTACAATCTCCATTCCTGCCATTGCTGCAGAGGCTGGATTTGTTCCATGTGCCGAAGTTGGAATTATTGCTACGTTCCTATGAGAGTCTCCTTTATCTATATGGTATGCTCTAATTGTCATTAATCCCGCATATTCACCAGCTGCTCCTGAATTTGGTTGAAGAGAGCAAGCATAAAAACCTGTAACCTTTGCAAGTAGGCTCTCAGTCTCTTTTATTAGTTGCATATACCCACTCATTTGATCTGCAGGAGTAAATGGATGAGCACCGTTAATTTCTCCCCAACTTAGTGGCATCATCTCCACTGCAGCATTGAGTTTCATTGTGCATGAGCCTAATGGAATCATAGAGTGAGTTAACGATATATCTCGTCTCTCTAATTTTTTGATATATCTCATTAATTCAGTTTCCGAATGAAACCTATTAAATGTTGCTTCTGTTAGATATTGACTCTCTCTATTATTAATAGGGTTGCTATCTAAAATATAGCTATCAATTGTATCATTAACCTCAAATATATCTAATAGAGTATTCAGATCATTTATTGTTGTTAATTCATCAATACTGAATCTGATTGCTCCATTGTCTGTGTAGAATAGATTAGTCTTTTTTTCTATAGCTCTATCTTTAATAATATTTAAATCGGCACCTATTATCTCTATGGTGTCAAAAATATTAGTTGAACTAATATTATAGCCTCGTTTTAATAGAGCAGATTTAATAGCATTTGCGTAATTGAATATTTTTTTTGCAATATCTCTAATGCCTTTTGGCCCGTGATAAACAGCATACATTCCAGACATTGTTGCCATTAGTGCAGTAGCTGTACAGATATTGGATGTTGCCTTCTCTCTTTTGATATGCTGTTCTCTAGTTTGTAGAGCCATTCTCAAAGCCTTATTTCCAAGCCTATCTACAGATACCCCAATAATTCTACCTGGAAGATTTCTCTTATATTTATCGTGTGTTGCCATAAATCCAGCAGTTGGGCCTCCAAAACCCATAGGAAGGCCAAAACGCTGAGCAGTTCCTACAGCAATATCAGCACCCCATGCAGCAGGCTCTTTAAGTATAGCTAATGACAAAAGATCTGTAACAGCTGTTACCAAAATCTCCTTTTCATGTGCTTTTTGAGTAAAAGATGAATAGTCTCTTACCTCTCCGTTTGCTGCAGGATATTGAATAATTGCACCAAAACATTTATCGCAGAATAGTGCTTGACTGTAATCACCCATCTCAACCTCAATGCCCAATGCTTCTGCTCTGGTTTGGATAACAGCAGCAACTTGCGGGAATACATTATTATCTAAAAAGATCTTATTTTTACCCTCTTTTTGTGCCGATCTAGATCTTAATTCAAACATCATTCTCATTGCCTCTGCTGCTGCAGTTGAGTCGTCTAGCATTGAACTATTTGCTATTTCAAACCCAGTTAGGCTAGAGATCATTGTTTGGAAATTTAGCAGAGCCTCTAGTCTTCCTTGTGAAATCTCTGCTTGGTAGGGAGTATAAGATGTGTACCAAGAAGGATTCTCAAATATATTTCTAACTACAACAGGAAGTGTGCCTGTTTGATAGAATCCCATTCCAATAAAAGATCGGTAATTTTTATTTTGAGATATCATCTCTTTTAGCTGGTTGAGATATTCGTGCTCAGAAATACCCTCTCCAATACCCAGATCTTTATTAATTAATATATTTGAAGGGATTGTTTGAGTCGTTAATTGATTGATGTTTTCTAAGTCAAGAGTATTTAACATCTCCTTAACATCACTCTCACTTGTGCCAATGTGACGATTTTCAAAAGGAATAGACATGATATATTATTTTTTAGTTTTATTAATAGATAATAACTTACAAATGTATATAAAAAAACCAAAATTTGCGTATTAAATTATTTTTCTAAATTTGCAAGGAACAAAACTAAAATCAATGAATCTATTAAAAAGAAAAATTTCTGAATTGCAGGAAAGAACTGCCAAGGCCATAATGGGTGGAGGTGAGAGTGCTATCGCAAAGCAAATTGCTATGGGTAAGCTGCCTGCAAGAGAGAGAATTAATCAGTTATTGGACCCTGGGTCGTTTTATGAGTACGATCTTTTTATAGAACATGATGCCAGAGAGTTTGGTATGCAGGGTAAGGAGTTAGCTGGAGATGGTGTGGTTATTGGTACCGGAACGATTAATGGTAACTCAGTTGCAATATATGCACAGGACTTTACTGTTGCAGGTGGCTCTTTAGGATCTATGCATGCTAGGAAAATCACTAAAATAATGGATTATGCACTTAGAATGAGAATTCCACTTATTGGAATTAATGACTCTGGAGGAGCAAGAATTCAGGAGGGTGTAAACTCATTGGCAGGCTATGGGGAGATCTTTTTTAGAAATACAATGGCTAGTGGAGTTATTCCTCAACTATCAGTTATTTTAGGCCCTTGTGCTGGTGGTGCTGTTTACTCTCCAGCTTTGACCGACTTTGTGTTTGTTGTAGATAAGATATCTAAGATGTTTATAACAGGTCCAGAGGTAATTAAATCTGTTCTTGGAGAAGAGATTGATATGGAATCTTTAGGTGGAGCAAGAATTCATAGTGAGAAAACGGGTAATGCCCATTTTTTTGCAAACAGCGAAGTAGAGTGTTTTGAGCAAATTAAAACCTTATTGAGTTATATACCAGCACATAATGAGTGTAAAAATGATTGCAACTCGGTAGCTGTAAAAGATCCAAATACTAAGCTCTATGATATTGAGAAGATTGTTCCAGAAGATCCAACTAAACCATACGATGTAAGAGACGTTATTAAGGCACTAACGGATGAGTCTAAATTCTTTGAAGTTCAAGAACTTTGGGCTGCAAATATTGTAATTGGATTCGGCAGAATGGGTGGAAAAACAGTTGGTTTTGTAGCAAATCAACCAATGGTTCTTGCTGGTGTACTAGACTGTGACTCAAGTGACAAAGCTGCAAGATTTATAAGATATTGTGATGCATTCAATATCCCAATAGTCACTTTAGAAGATCTTCCAGGATATCTCCCAGGTGTAGATCAAGAGCACGCTGGTGTTATTAGACATGGAGCTAAATTACTTTATGCTTATTCAGAGGCAACAGTCTCTAAGGTTACAATTATATTGAGAAAAGCTTATGGTGGAGGCTATATAGCAATGAACTCTAGACATCTAAGAGCCGATTTTGTTTTTGCTTGGCCAATGGCCGAAATTGCTGTTATGGGCCCTGAAGGTGCTGCAAATATTATCTTTAAAAAGGAGATAATGAGTGCAGAGAATCCAGAAGAGATGAGAAAGCTTAAAGTTGAGGAGTATAAGCAAAAATTTGCTAATCCATATGTTGCTGCAGCAAAAGGCTATATAGACTCTGTAATAGACCCTAAAGATACCAGAAAATTCTTATTGCATGCCTTTGAAGTATCTGCTAATAAAGTTGTAAAGAGACCATCTAAAAAACATGGAATACCACCATTTTAATAGTATTGGTTTTTATACATGTTTATTAAAGATAATTGAAATGAGTAAAATTAAAGAGAATAAAGATATTCAAGCTCATGAGCTCGAAAATCTGCAGATTTTTCCAAATGCTAGGATATATGAAACAAAGCTAACGGAAAAATTTAAAAGTAGAGTGGTGTGGAAAAAACCCAATCCTCAAGAGATTAAGTCTATAATTCCTGGGTCAGTTACAACTATTTATGTTAATATAGGACAGAGCGTTACAAAGGGGGAGGCATTAATGTCGTATGAGGCAATGAAGATGCATAATATAGTTCAGGCTCCATTTGATGGTGTTGTTGAAAAGATATTTGTTTCGGAGGGAGAGAGTCTTCCCAAGGGAGTAGTTATGATTTATTTAAAATCCAGTCAACCAATTAATTTAGAAATTGAAGAGGACACTACTTCCAGCGATCTAGGTCTAATCGTATAAAAATAAATAGAAAAATTGTAAAGCTCCATAGAGATGATCCCCCGTAGCTCACAAAGGGCAGGGGGATTCCTATTACTGGAACAAGCCCCATTGTCATACCTATGTTTATAAAAAAGTGTGTGAAAAACACAGATGCTAAACAGTAACCAAATACTCTATTAAATGTCTCTTTTTGTTTTTCAGCTACAATTATTATTCTAATTATCATAAAAGCAAATAGAAAAACAACAAATGAAGAGCCAATAAAACCTCTCTCTTCTCCTATAGAGCAAAAAATGAAATCGGTGCTCTGTTCTGGCACAAAATTGAATTTTGTTTGAGTACCTTGTAAAAATCCTTTCCCAGTTAACCCTCCTGAACCAATTGCAATTTTTGATTGATGAACATTATATCCAGCTCCTTTTAAATCTACATTTATTCCTAAAAAATTCTCTATTCTATTTTTCTGATGCTCCTGAAGTATCTTTTCAAAGAAAATTTCCACAGAGAAGATAAAGATCATAGAGAGAAAAAAGCATAGAGCAATGTTTATTTGTTTAGCACATCTTTTTTTTATGGAGACCACAAATTGATAAATAATAATAGGTGTAATTGCTAGACCTAACCATAGCTCTTCTGCTAAAAAAACAATATTTTCTGATATTAACGTTATATCTTGAATTATAGGAGAAAAAAACATTATTGGAAAGTAGAGAAATAAAAAGATAATGTGTTTTGTAAGTTGAGATGTTACTATACCTCTTGCAATAATTAGGAGTGAAGTAATGAATATAATTGATGCAAAAGGCGAGATGCTTAATGTTATAAGAAATAGGATAATGGCTAGAACTCCAATTATCAATATCCACCCGCTAAGACCTTCTCTATAAAACATAAATATCATAGAGAAGAATACCAATGCAGAACCAGTCTCTTTTTGCATTATAATTATCGCTATTGGGACAAGTATTATCAGAGATGCTTTTACAAAGTTGTTAAAGCGTTTAAGTGAAAAATTGTATTTACTAAACAGACTTGCTAGTGCTAGGGATGTTGTAATTTTAGAGATTTCGGCAGGTTGGAATCGAAATGACCCTATTTGGAACCATGATTTTGAGCCGTTAATCTCTGTGCCTAAAAATACAACAGATAGAAGGACAATAAGACTAATGGCATATATCAGCCATGAGGTGGATTGATATAATTTGCTACTAACAATAAAGAGTATTCCAAAGGCAATTATTATTGAAGTCACAATCCATATCATCTGCATCCCATATCTTTGCGACGTATCAAAAATACTGGAGTGTGTAGGATCATAAACAGCGGAATAGATGCTAAGCCAACCTATTATCATTAATAATAGATAACTTAAGATCAAATACCAATCTATTTTTAAATACTCTTTGCCTTTTATCATCTTCGTTTTGATATAGGAATAAGGTTGCTGTTAATTATATGCTCTTCTAAATATTTACGAGTGATTTGTTCTGTAAGATATTTTTCTACTATAAGCGTTGCAATTGGGGCTGCCCATGTGGCTCCAAATCCTGCATTTTCTAGGTATGCAGCTACTGCAATTTTGGGATTATCTCTAGGAGCAAAACAGATAAATACCGAATGGTCTTTGCCATGAGGGTTTTGTGAAGTTCCTGTCTTTCCGCAAATATCAAGACCTGGAACAGCAACTCTCCATGCTGTTGCTCCAGAGCCTGGAGGTGAGTTTACAGCCCTATACATCCCTTCAATTATGGGCTCAAAATGTTTAGGATCTACCATTGTATTGTGTCTGATAGCAAAATCTTGATTAATTAATGTATCTGGAGATCCTTTAACAATATGTGGAGTATAATAGTGTCCTCTATTTGCAATAGTAGCTGCAAGATTTGCCAAGTGTAACGGAGTCGTTCCGAGTTCACCTTGACCAATTGCCAGAGAGATTATTGATAGCGAACGCCACCTCCCTTTTCCATGAATTCTATCGTATGTATTTGTAGTAGGCAGATTTCCTCCTAGCTCAGAGGGGAAGTCGCTACCAAGCTTATTCCCAAATCCAAAACTTTCGACCATTTCTCTCCATCTGTTAAAACCCTCTGCTACATTTTTGTATTTAGGATTATCAATTATATTCCTGAATGCTATGCAGTAATATGTATTGCAAGACATCATTATTGATTGAGGCAGATCTATTGGCGATGGATGTGGGTGACACCCTACAGTCCTTCCAACATGATAACCTCCACTACAAGAATATCTGGTGTTTTCTTGTAGAAGCCCCTCTTGTAATGCGATAAGAGCATTTACTACTTTAAAAACTGAGCCCGGAGGATAAGGGGACATGACGGCTCTATTAAACATTGGTTTGAGAGGATCTGAAACTATTTGATTGTAATGAAGATTGATAGAGGCAAGTTGATTTATATCTATTCCAGGGCTAGAGACTAAGGTTAAAATCTCACCAGTGGAAGGTTCAATTGCAACAATACTCCCTATTTTATTTTTCATTAATAGCTCTCCATATTGCTGCAAACTTGCATCAATACTACTTAATATACTTTTACCAGGTATTGCCTCTTTATCGTATTCCCCATCTTTATAACTAGATACTATTTTGTTTTTTACATCTCTAAGATATATATGGTATCCCTTCTCTCCCCCTAATACATCTTCGTAAGATAGCTCAATCCCTGTTTTTCCAACATAGTCTCCTGGTCTGTATTTAGGATTGTTTCTAATGAAATCTGGATCAACTTCAGAAATATAACCCAATAAATTTGCTCCAGCATTAAATGGATATGTTCTTTTTGTTCTTGGGATTGAACTAAATCCTGGGAATTTATGAGCCTTCTCTGCAAAAACAGAGTATTGCCTATATGAGGCTTGTTTTACCAATACCACCTGTTGATATCCAATCTGTCTCCTATTTTTATTAATTGTTTCTAATCTTGAGCGAATATCTTGGATGCTAATATCAAAGATGTTACAAATTTCGGTAGTGTCAAACTCTTTTACTTCGTATGGAGTTATCATTATATCGTATGCTGTTTCATTTCCAGCTAAAATATTGCCATATCTATCTAGTATCAGCCCTCTTGCAGGGTATGATACTTGATATCTTAAGGCGTTATTATCTGCTGTGATTTTGTATTCTTGATCTATGATTTGTAAAAAGAATAGTCGGCCAATAAATATTAACCCAATAATAATTACTGCAAAAATTAATTTATTCTTTTTACTCAAACCAATTCCCATAATCTAGAATATTACTTTTTTTGAGAGAAGAGTGATATCTCAATAATGACAATAATTAAGGTATTAATGATGGTACTTAATAGAAGTCTAAATAGAGAGTTGTAGAAAACAGACCAATTCATAGTCTCTATATATACAAATGCAATGTTATGAATTGTAACTAAGGTTGTGCAGTAAAATACAAAGGACTTTATTCCTAGTTGATCTATCCCAATTCTAGAAACTTTTTCCGTATCATCTTTTTTAGAGAAAAATCTCAAAATTAATGGTTGAATAAATGCCATAAAAACTAGGGATGCACTATGAATTCCATAAAGCGTACTAGAAAAGAAGTCAGCAGTTATTCCAATTATAAATGCAAGAATAAGAGCTTTATTTGGAAAGAATTTGCTAGGGAGAGTAATTATAAACATCGGATATATGGCAATAAAAAAAATTGGCCCAAAATCCGTAAGTGAGCTGATTATAATGTGCAATAAAGATATTATTGCAAAAGATGGCCATATGCTGGTTGATATTCTCATTTTGTAAGCTGTTCTATCTCCTCTTTATTATTGTTTATTGCAACATAAACATATTTTAAGCTTGAGTAGTCTATGAATAACCTAACTATTATATGATGGTGTGATCCCTTTTTAACATGAGACTCTATCTCTCCAATTGGGATATCTTTTGGATACATTGTAGAGAAGCCGCTAGTAACCACAGTATCTCCAACATTTACCTCAATATGGTGAGGGATCTCATTTAAAATTGCATATTTTGGAGATTTGCCATCCCAAACAATATTCCCATAAGAATTTGACGGGATAACTTTAGCACTAACACTCCTACCAACACTTAGAAAGGATTCTATTCTAGAAAATCTATCAGACGTATTTGAAACTATGCCTATAATTCCATTTTTGCTAATTACTCCCATCTCCGATCTAACCCCATCTTTGCTTCCTTTGTTTATTATTAGATAGTTGTTAAGCATATTGGTACTATTGGATATTATTTCGGCGGGAATAAACGAAAAATCACCAATTATGGATGTGCTATCGATCACTGGAAGGTTGATATGTGCAGATAATAGTTTGGTTGAGTCATATAATGTTTGAAAAATAGCAATTCTATTTCTCAATTCACTATTTTCTTGATGAAGTATGGCATTCTTTTTCTTGAGATCTGTATAGCTGTAGATATCAGAAAAAAATCCAGAGATAGTCAATTTTACCTCACTAATCCTGTTATTGATAATGTGTTGTTGGAAAGAGTTATTTTGCCGTATTATATTAAAAGACAAAATCTCTAGCCCTAAAAAAAGGGCTAGAGTTATTATTGGTTTTATAATGCTTTTTTTGTTCCACATTATAATTAACTGGTTATCTCATAAGGAATTGGAACTTGTCGGTGTTTTTGAGAGCAATACTGGTACCTCTTGCAACAGCTCTAAGGGGATCTTCCGACACGTGAAAAGGGATATTAATTTTATCGTAAAGTCTTTTGTCCAAGCCTCTTAAAAGCGCTCCGCCACCTGTGAGGTATATTCCATTTTGAACAATATCGGCATATAGTTCAGGAGGAGTCTGTTCTAGTACTTGAATAATAGCACTCTCTATTTTCATAAGAGATTTGTCGATACTATGGGCAATTTCATGACTTGTAACACTAACCTCTACAGGGTGTGCTGTCATTTGGTTAGGACCCTTAACAATATATGGATCTGGATACTCTTCTAGCTCAGATATAGCAGCACCAACTTTAATTTTTATCTCTTCTGCAGTTAGTTCACCAATTTTTATTGAATGCTGTTGGCGCATATATTGCTGAATTTCCGAAGTAAATACATCACCTGCGACTCTAATGCTCTCATTTATAACAATACCACCTAAGGAGATAACCGCAATTTCAGTTGTACCTCCTCCTATATCCACAACCATATTACCTGTAGGGGCCTCTACATCTATGCCGATTCCTATTGCTGCTGCCATTGGTTCGTAAATAAGGTATACGTCCCTGCCTCCAGCATGCTCTGCTGAATCCCTAACGGCGCGAATCTCTACCTCTGTACTACCAGAAGGTATGCAGACAACTAGTTTCAAGCTAGGAGTAAAGAACATTGTTCTTTTATGATTTATCATCTTTAAAAAACCTCTAATCATCTGTTCTGCGGCGTTGAAATCTGCTATGACTCCATCTTTAAGTGGCCTAACAGTTTGAATGTTTGAATGGGTTTTTCCGTGCATCATCCTTGCTTTTTGACCAAAAGCAATTGGTTTACCCGTATTTTTATCTATAGCCACGATTGAGGGCTCATCAAGTACAATCTTATCATCCATCATGATGACTGTATTTGCTGTGCCTAAATCCATGGCAAGTTGCTGCGTGAGGAAAGAGAATGCCATATTATATGTTTTTCTATATTTGTTTATTTACTAATGTTTAAAATGTCGTTTACCAGTCATGACCATACTAATATCGCTACTATTGCAGAAATCGATACTTAATTGGTCTTTGATAGAACCGCCTGGCTGAATTACAGCCGTTATCCCTTCTTTATGAGCTATTTCTACGCAATCTGGAAAAGGAAAAAATGCATCAGATGCCATTACTGAGCCTTCAAGGGGAATATTGAAGTGATTTGCCTTTTCAATGGCTTGCTTAAGAGCATCTACTCTTGAAGTTTGACCAATGCCAGATGCTATTAATCTCTTGTCTTTTGCCAAAACAATTGCATTAGACTTAGAGTGTTTAACTAAAATATTTGCAAAAATAAGATCTTCGACCTCTTTGTTTGAAGGTCTCTTATTTGTGCAGTATGTAAGGTCTTCTATGGTTTCTGAGTAATTATCACAATCTTGAACAAGAACTCCTCCAAGCATACTACGGAATTTATACGGAGATCTATTTTTGAGATTGCTAATTAATATAATTCGATTCTTCTTAGATTTTAATATCTCTAATGCTTCAGGAGAATAACTTGGAGCTATTACAACCTCAAAAAATATTTTATCAATTTGAGTAGCAGCGTTTGCATCAATCTCTCTATTTGCAATAATCACCCCACCAAATGCGGAGATAGGATCTGCAGATAGAGCTAACTCCCATGCTTGTTCTACACTATCGGCAGAGGCACAACCACAAGCATTATTGTGTTTGAGAATTGCAACTGTTGTATCTTTGAAATCTGAAATTAGTTCTATTGCTGCTTCAATGTCTAAAAGATTGTTGTATGAGATCTCTTTGCCATGAATCTGTTTAGGAAGAGAGTTGGGATCTCCGTAATATGATGCTTTTTGATGAGGATTCTCTCCATATCTTAGCTCTTGTCTAGTTTTTACTGAGAGCTTAAAACTATCTTTTTGGTCTGAAGATAGATAATTGTATATTGCAGAATCGTAGTGAGAGCTAACCTCAAAAGCCAGTGCTGCAAAACTAGCACGCTGATTAATTGTGGTCTCTCCATTTTGACTCTCAAGAATTTCTATTAGTTGAGGATATTGTCTCTTTTCTGAGATAATGAGAACGTCATTAAAGTTTTTTGCTGCAGCTCTAATTAGAGATATGCCACCAATGTCAATTTTCTCTATAATCTCGGAGTGAGAGTACCCCTGTTGAACATACTCTTCAAATGGATAAAGATCTACAATGACAAGATCTATATTGTCAATATTATATTGCTTTCCATGAGAAATATCATCGTTGTTGTCTCTTCTAGTAAGTATGCCGCCAAAAATCTTTGGATGAAGAGTCTTAACTCTACCCCCTAAAATAGATGGATAAGAGGTGATATCCTCTACAGGAGTTACCGCAATATTCAAATTTTTAATATAATCATAAGTCCCTCCAGTAGAGACAATCTCTATATTTTGGTTGTTTAGTAGGGTCGCAATTTTATCAATACCATCTTTGTGATATACCGATATTAAGGCTCTTTTAATTGTTCTCTTTTCCATAGTGCTTTAAATGAATGCAAAATTACTAAAATCTATAATTAATACCTATTTTTGTAGCTATTAAAATTTGTTTTTAATGAATATTAAATATTACGCAATCATTGTTGCTGGTGGTAGTGGCACAAGAATGGGTGGTTCGGTAGCAAAGCAGTTTGCTCAGTTGCAAGAAAAGCTAGTTATAGAGCATACAATTGATCGGTTTTTATCTATGGATAACGTGCCTGAAATAATTTTGGTATTAAACCCTGCGTATATAGATTTTTGGAAGGAGTATTGTTTTAAAAAGGCCCTTCATTTTAGACACACAATAGTACCAGGTGGAATTACAAGATATCACTCTGTAAAGGAGGCATTGCGCTATATTAAGCAAGAAGGAGTTGTGGCAATTCACGATTCGGTAAGGCCTTTTATAAAAACGGAGTTTTTAAATTCTATTTATGACCTAGCTAGCCAAAGTGGAGCAGTTATCCCCTATCTCTCACCTGTGGATTCAATGAGAAAGAAGGATCAAAAACTCTCAATTGATGATTCTAAAGTTGTTAATAGAGATGATTACATAATGATACAAACACCTCAGGTTTTTAAAACAGAGATATTATTGAAGTCTTATGAAAAACCATATGACACTAAGTACACCGATGACGCCTCTGTGGTAGAAGATAGTGGTTTTCAGTTATCTTATACACCAGGAGACCCAATGAACATAAAATTGACCCGGCCAGAAGATTTAATAATGGCCAGGGCAATACTTAGCGTTTTTTAACAGCAGATGCTTTTCCAGGGTAGTCTTTTACCCACACCTGTCTCTCTATTGCTTGATCTAGAGATATGAATGTTTCAGTTTGTTCAACTGAAGGAATATTTTGTATTGTATTGATAAGAATCTCCATTAAATGGTCATGATTGTAGCAGTAAATTTTTAGCATAAGAGCATGTTTACCTGTTACAAAGTGACACTCAACGACCTCTGGAATATTTCTAAGAGCTTCAATTACTGATGGGTAGTGGTTTGCTTGAGCAAGACTAACACCCACAAAAGCACAAACATTCAGACCAAGCGTTTGGGGTTTAACAAGAAGTCTAGATCCTGTAATTATTCCAAGGTTTTCCATCTTTTTTACTCTCTGATGTATAGCAGCACCAGAAACACCGCACTCTCTTGCTATCTCAAGAAAAGGCATTCTCGCATTTTTAACGAGGAACGACAGAATTTTTTGATCTATCTGATCAATTTGATATTTAGGCATATTAGTAAAGAATATATTGTCAGAATACAAATATAATAATAATTTATAATTAACTAGGATTAAATTTTTGAAAAAAGAAAAGCCATCTTAAAGGTATCTCTCCAGATATAGCCGATTTGTAATCGTTATATGAGCATGGAATTAGCACACTATCAGATGTTTTAATGGTTGGGATCTCCATCCACCACCTCCCAGTTATTGAGCTTTTAATAAATATAATATTATCTAAATCTTCACCAAGACTAACAATTTTTCTTATATAAACATCATCCATATAAGTGTTCGTGGGCTCCTCTTTTATATTGGCATATAGTCCTTCTGTGGTATGCCAAATTAGCTCACTAATCAACTCACAAGTTACAGATCCAAACACAGAAGAGTCATTATCTCCAAATATATATAAGCCTTTATAATTTAAACTCATTCCAATGTATCTAGCTAGCTGACAAGCCTCTTCGGCGTATAGACCGTTAGGAGAGTTAATGCTGTTTTCTGTGTAATCAGAGCTTCTTATAGATCTAAGGTCTAGGTATATATGCTCTTTGTTTCTCAAATATGGCTCGGATAAAGAGAAATCATCTCGTAATTCTCCTAATCTAATATGTTCAAACTGTTTTTCTCTAATTTTATTTAGAGTATTTGGATTAAATCTATATTTTTGATAGCCAATCAATGATAAATCTGTAAGATTATTATTTTCTAATATCTCTCCTAAAAAATTGCCATTATTGCCATAATCACTGCAGGGGGTGATTATGGATGATGAGAAATTATCAGAGGGAATATATATGCTCTTATTAACTACCTTATTGGAATATATTACTATGGTTTTAATTTTAGATATATGAGCAGCTTCAATAGTTTTATTTAATCTGTTTACACCAGCTCTAGTATAGTAGGCTTTATATTTACCATGAGAGTAGAGCCGTTTTAAAGAAAATAATATATTATCAGACCCAGTTGTATCTATAATTAAAACTGTAGCATCTGCGATCAGGCTACTGATTGCCGCTGCCGGAATCTTCTCTACGTTAAAGTAAGGCATAATAATTTTGGATATTATTTACTTTTTGCTGTTTTGCTCTTTTTTGTTGGTGTACTCTTTTTTGTTGTTGTACTCTTTTTGGCAGCAGTCCCTTTTTTAGATACTGTACTCTTTTTTGTCGATCCTGCTGAGTCTATAATCTTTAATATATCCTCAATTTCTAAAGAGGCTGGGTCAACATTTTTTGGGATTTTAAAATTATCCTTCCCTCTTTTAATATACGGACCAAATCTGCCATTGAGTACTTGTATATCTTGTTCTGGGAAACTTTTAATATGTTTTTGTGCCTCTTTGATTTTATGATTATTTATTATCTCAATACACTTATCTATATCAATATCATAAGGATTATTATCTTTCCCTAGAGATATAAATGATCCTTCATATTTAATATATGGACCAAATCGGCCAATGGCACAAATTATCTCTTGATTATTATATTCCCCCACAACCCTTGGTAGCTCGAATAATTTAAGAGCTTGGTCAATAGTAATTGTCTCAATAAGCTGTCCTTTCCCCAGACTCATATATTTTTTATCAGGATCATCGGCCTCTCCAATTTGAACTAGAGGACCAAATCGTCCTAGTCTAGAGTAAACACTCTTCCCTGTTTTTGGGTCAACACCAAGTAATCTCTCCGCATTAGTGGGTTTAGATGTTGCTAAAGTATCCTCTACAATAGAGTGAAATGGAGTATAAAAATCAGAAATAAGTTTATTCCAAACCAGTTTGCCAGTAGCAACTTTATCAAAGTCCTCTTCTATTTTTGCGGTAAAATTATAGTCTATAATAGATCTAAAGTGCTCTACTAAGAAGTCTGTTACTAGTATGCCGATATCTTCTGGGAATAGTTTGTTTTTTTCTGTACCCCAAATCTCTTTTTTGATAGTGTCTTTTATATCTCCATCATAAAGACGGTATTGATGGTAAGATCTTTCGTTACCCTCTCTACTCTCTTTTATAATATAACCCCTTTGTCCGAGAGTAGATATCGTTGGAGCATATGTAGATGGACGCCCAATTCCAAGCTCTTCTAGTTTTTTTACAAGAGAGGCCTCTGTATATCTAGGAGGCTTTTGAGTGAACTTTTCTGTTGCTAGTATTTCAATTACATCCATAGATGTTCCAGATACTAGATTGGGTAGTAACATTGGAAGGTTCTCTTCTGAGTTTTCGTCGTCTTTGGATTCAATATATAGTTTTAGAAACCCATCAAAAGTAATAATATCGGCAGTTGCTACAAAAGGATACTCGATCTCTTTAGTTTGTATATTAATCTGAGTTTTCTCTAGAATTGCGTCTGACATTTGAGATGCTACTGTTCTTTTCCAGATTAGACTATAAAGTTTTTTCTCTTGTGCTCCTGCTTCAATATCTCTATTCTCTATATATGTGGGTCTTATTGCCTCATGTGCCTCTTGTGCTCCCTTGCTCTTTGTTGAGTACTGTCTAGTTTTTGAGTATTCTGGACCAAACAGGTTGTCAATAACCTTTTTTGAACTATTAAGGGCCACTTTAGAGAGGTTGACGGAGTCTGTACGCATATACGTAATAAGCCCCGCTTCATAAAGATTCTGTGCTACTCTCATGGTTTGACTTAAAGAGAATCCAAGTTTTCTTGAGGCCTCCTGTTGAAGAGTAGATGTTGTAAATGGGGCAGCTGGACTTTTTGAATGCTCTTTTTTCTCTGTGGATGTTACAATAAAATTACCAGTTCTACACAACTCCAGAACATTTAAGGCCTCTTTGGATGTGCTGAATCGGTGAGTAATTTCCGCTTTTAATATTGAGCTCTGTTCCGATTGTTCTGGGTGAAAAGTTCCCTCTATTTTGTAATTAGATTTTGCTTCAAAATTTTGAATCTCTCTCTCTCTCTCTACAATCAGCCTTAATGCAACCGACTGTACTCTACCTGCTGATAGTTTTGGTCTAACTTTTTTCCAAAGTATGGGTGAAAGTTCAAATCCTACAAGTCTATCCAAAACTCTTCTAGCTTGCTGTGCCATAACCAAGTTGAAATTTACATCTCTAGGGTTATTTATAGCATTAGTTATAGCCTCTTTTGTTATTTCGTGAAATACAATTCTTTTAGTTTTAGATTTATCTAACTCAAGAGCTTCTTGAAGATGCCATGCTATAGCCTCTCCTTCGCGGTCTTCATCGGAAGCCAACCAAACAGTTTTACTCTTTTTTGCTAAATTCTTTAATTCCGAGACAACTTTTGTTTTGTCTTCGGATATAAGATAATCCGGTTCAAAGCCATTTTCAATATCGATTCCGAGGTTCTTTTTAGATAGATCTCTAATGTGTCCAAAGCTAGATTTAACAATAAACCCACTACCCAGGAACTTTTCGATGGTCTTGGCTTTGGCCGGAGACTCTACGATTACTAAGTTCTCTCCCATATATATAGTTCTTGATGGTTGCAAAGTAAAGTATAAATTAAGGTATAATCAAAATTTTTATTTCTAATTTTGTGATTTGGTTTAACATAAAACAGAATATAAAATGGACGATAAGAAGAAAGGAAGGTTGGTTGCTATTTTTTGGGTAATATTGCTATCTCCCTTTTTATCAATAGCTTTGGCATTGTTTTTAGTTGGTATATTTGCCGATATTCCCTCTTTTGAAGAGTTAGAAGATCCAAAGAGTAATTTGGCAACAGAAATAATATCGGAAGATGGAGAAATTTTAACAACATTTCATATTGAGAATAGATCTTTTGTAACCTTTGATGAGTTGCCTCAATCTTTGATTGATGCTTTAATTGCAACGGAAGATGTTAGATTTTATAATCATAGTGGAATAGACTTTAGAAGTCTTGGTAGAGTTGCTGTTAAGTCTCTTATCTTGGGACAAAAAAGAGCTGGAGGCGGAGGTAGTACAATATCTCAACAGCTAGCTAAAACACTATTCCCAAGAGATTCTATATCAAGTAGCTTTCCTGGAGCAAAGGTATTTCAGTTGGGAGTATCAAAGTTTAAAGAGTGGATTACTGCTGTAAAATTAGAGAGAAATTATACCAAAAATGAGATAATAGGAATGTATATGAATGCTGTATTCTATGGTAGTAATGCATATGGAATAAGAGCTGCGTCAAATACTTTTTTTGGCAAACATCCTTCTCAGTTAACAATAGAAGAGGGAGCTCTTTTAGTTGGAATGGTAAATAAGCCAACGAGGTTCAATCCTGTTTTAAATCCAGAGCAATCTCTATCTAGAAGAAATCATGTAATTAGCCAAATGTATAAATATGGCTTTATTTCTAGAGCTCAACACGACTCTATTTCGGCAATTCCTATAAACTTATCGTATACTAGACAAGACCATAATGCGGGTTTAGGACCATATTTTAGAGATATGCTAAGGAGAGTTATGAATGCATCAGAGCCCAAAAGATCTTCTTATAGACAATATGAAGATTATAGGGCGGACTCTCTATTATGGAGAGAAGATCCTCTTTATGGATGGCTGAATAAAAATAGAAAGCCAGATGGAAGTAGATACAACTTAGATAAAGATGGATTAAAAATATATACTACAATTAATTCCAAAATGCAGAGATATGCCGAAGAGGCTGTAGCAGAACATCTTGGAAAAGACTTGCAACCTACTTTTTTTAGAGAATTAAGAAGAAAAAGAAATGCTCCATTCTCTAATGATGTTCCTAAAAGCACGATTGATAACATAATGAGGCAGGCAAGAAGATGGAGTGATAGGTATAGAAATATGAGTTTAGCAGGGGTTTCGGAAAAAGAGATTTTAGAGAGTTTCGAAAAACCTACTAGAATGAGAGTCTTTTCTTGGAATAGAAATGGTAGTATAGATACAATTATGAGCCCAAATGACTCAATTAAGTATTATAAATCTTTTTTAAGAGCATCTATTATGGCAATAGAACCTCAAACTGGATTTGTAAGAGCTTATGTGGGTGGCCCAGATTATAGATATTTCAAATTTGATAATGCTAGACAGGCAAAAAGACAAGTGGGATCTACAATAAAGCCTTTTTTATATACACTTGCAATGCAGGAGGGATATACGCCATGTGATAAGGTAGTCAATGTTCCTCAAACATTTATTGTTGGTGATACCACATGGACACCTAGAAGTACAGATAGGGCAGAGTGGATAGGAAAAACAGTAACGCTAAAATGGGGTCTTACCAAAAGTAGTAACAATATTTCGGCTTTTTTAATGAGGCAATTTGGTCCATCGGCAATGGTTGATATGTCTAGAAAACTGGGGATTAAGAGCTATTTAGATCCTGTTCCTTCTTTGTGTTTAGGCCCTGCAGACTTAACTTTGTATGAGATGACTGCCGCTTACAATACATACCCTAGTAGAGGTGTTCATATAGATCCACTTTTTGTGTTAAGAATTGAGGATAAAGCGGGTAATGTTTTAAGCAACTTTACATCCAGAAAAAGAGAGGCTATAAGTGAACATACGGCATATTTAATGGTAAATTTAATGCAAGGTGTTGTTAACGAGGGTACAGCCGCTAGACTAAGATGGAAATATATCAGAGAGGGTCAATTAGCTGGTAAGACAGGTACGACTAATGATCAGGCTGACGGATGGTTTATTGGTTTTATGCCTAGGTTGACAGCAGGAGTATGGGTTGGCGCAGAGGATAAGCAGGTCCATTTTGAGAGTTTAGCACTAGGTGGAGGCTCTAATATGGCTTTACCTATATGGGGTCTGTTTATGCAAAGAGTTCTCCAAGACCCATCTTTAGGGATCTCTGCCCGAGATGCATTTATTGCACCTGCAGGATTTAATATAGATCTAAGATGTACTGGAGACGATGATGATATTGAGGGTTCGTCTCGAGGACGGGATCAGTTTTTTAATTTTTAAAGTCTTAAATTTTATTTTTAATGAAAAAAAAGGTGGCTCTTGTTTATGGAGGGGACTCTTCTGAATTTGAGGTTTCTGTAAACAGTGCAATGCATCTTTTAGAGCATTTTGATGACTCTAAATATGATGTTTATCGTGTTATAATAAAGGGTAGTGACTGGAGGGTTATTACGATTGATAACAAAGAGGCAAAAATAGATAAATCTGACTTCTCTTTTTTAGAGGCTCAGCAAGAGGGTTTAACTTTTAATAGGGTTAAGTTTGATAAGGTCCTGATTATGATCCATGGTACACCTGGAGAGAATGGACTGCTTCAGGCCTATTTTGAAATGGTTGGTGTAGACTTTATATCTTGTTCTTCTACAGTATCGGCAATTACATTTGATAAGTATGCATGCAAATGCTTCTTAAGAGATACAAAAATATCTTTAGCAAAGGAGATTTTTTTACGTAAAGGGGATGAGTATAATTGTATAGATATTGTAGAAAAATTGGGTCTACCTCTTTTTGTTAAGCCAAATAATGGCGGAAGTAGTTTTGGAATTTCAAAAGTAAAAGAGGTATCTCAGTTGGAAGATGCAATACAGTTGGCATTTACTCAGGACTCTTCTATATTGATTGAGGAGTTTATAGAGGGGAGAGAGATGACAAATGGAGTATTTCAAATAGGAGATAAATTGACTTCATTACCAGTAACAGAGATTGTTTCTCATAATGAGTTCTTTGATTATAATGCCAAATATTTGGGAGAGTCAAATGAAATATGTCCAGCACAGATAGCAGATGAGTTGCGAGATAGAATTAAAGCTACTTCTCAAAAAATCTATAAATATCTTGGATGTAGAGGAGTAGTAAGAATAGATTATATTGTTAAAAATCAGGAGATATATTTCTTAGAGATAAATACAATACCAGGGATGACTAAAATGAGCCTTGTACCTCAGCAATTGAGAGAAGCTGGTTACACAATAAAGGATTTTTTAACCATGTTATTAGGTTAATTTACAAATAATGGTGATCCATAAATTGAAAAGTATTTTAGAGAGAAGATGTTTGATTTTAGATGGTGCAATGGGAACCACATTATCTAAATTTAAACAGAGAGGAGAGAGTTGTGATATGCTCAATATCTCTATGCCAGAGCAGGTGCAGAGGGTTCATTTAGAGTATCTAAATAGTGGAAGTGATATTATTTGTACAAACAGTTTTATGTCTAGAGGTTCATGTTTGAGTGAAAATTTGAACCATTTGGAGATTGAGCAACTCAATAAAAAATCTGTACATATAGCAAAGAGAGCAATTGAAGAATATTATATTAAATCACAAGAGAAAAGCGATAAATTTGTAGCAGGAGTTGTTGGTCCCAGTTCCGATAAGCTTCCAGGAGAGGTTATTAGTCAAGATTATGCTTCTCAAATAAGAGGCCTTATAGAGGGTGGGTGTGATATTATTTTAATTGAGACAGTATTAAGTTCTAGATCTCTATTTATAGCACTAGATGAGTATAAAAAGTTGGGTGTAGATACTCCTGTTATGATATCATTCTGTGTCGATTCAAATGCCAAATTATTTGGGGGAGAGTCTTTGGTTGCTGTAATGGATCTATTATATAGATCAAAGGAGTACTACAATATTTTTTCTGTTGGTATAAATTGTGGAGCAGGTATAGATTATCTAAAAGAGTCTATAATCTATTTAAGCTCATTTACCGATTTATGTGTGTCGTTTTATCCAAACAGCTCATCTGAGGGTGATGGATTAAGCATAATGGACAGTAAGCTATTGTTGTCAAAGATGGAGAGTTATCTTGCTAGTGGCTTAATTAATATAGTTGGGGGATGTTGTGGTACAGATTATCGGTATATTAAAGATTTGAGAGATATAGTTTATAGGTACAATTGTAGGAAGGTTTTATTAAATGTATAGTTTTAAAGATTATATTGATTTAGTAATAAAAAGCTTAGACCATCTATATGTAAAAGATGAGTCAAGAGCAATTGCTATGAGGTTACTATCTTTTTATTTGGGAGAGCCCTCGTACAAATTTATTGCATATCCGCAAACCATAATTTCTAATCATAAAATAACGCCTCTTTTAGAGGCAATAGATAAACTTAAAGAGGGGGGCCCATATCAGTATATTGTGGGCTATCAGGAGTTTTATGGCTTCGATTTTTTTGTCAGCCCCTCTGTTCTTATTCCAAGACACGAGACTGAGGAGTTGGTTCTTTGGGCATTGGAGTTTATAAAAGATAGATTTATTAACTCAGAGAAAAAAATAAGGGTATTAGATCTGGCAACCGGTTCTGGTGCCATTTCACTATCAATTTTTAAGGAGTATCCTCAATTTGATTATTATGCTATTGATATATCTAATGAGGCTTTGGATGTAGCATCTAAAAACTTAAATCATATGATAGAAAAATTGGCTTTAGAGTCATATAGAGATAATTTTAGATTTATTGGATCAGATATTTTAGATGAGAGCTCTATTGAAAGTGCTCTTAGATCTGTGGTTGATTTTCATATTATTATTAGCAATCCTCCATATGTTACTAACTTTCAAAAAAAGGAGATGTCAAAGAATGTTTTGGACCATGAACCCCATTTAGCTCTTTTTGTAGAAGATAATAATCCCTTAATATTTTATAAGAAGATAGAGAGGATAGCAGAAAAATACTTAAAAAAGGAGGGAGCTCTTTTTTTAGAGATTAATGAGCTATATGCAAAAGAGACATCTGCGTTATTTGATAATGTAGTATATTCTCAAGTATCTGTTAAAAAGGATATTAATAATAAAGATAGAATGATAAGGGTAATTAAATAATATTTTTTTTGTTAGAGAATAATCTTTTTATTTATATTTGTGGCTCAAATGAAAGCAAATTTAAACATACAGATGTGGTGGTGGCACAATTTTTCAAAAATTGTGAGCCCTTGCTGTATATGGTTTTAATGTGATATAATTGATCTATTATAATAACCTGCCCGGTGCTCACGCATCGGGCTTTTTTTATTTAACAACAATTCATTATGAAAACAAAAAAGATTTTACTGAATGAGAATCAAATTCCAAGATGCTGGTATAACATTGCGGCCGATATGCCCAATTTACCACAGCCGCTAATTAATCCGCAAACCTCTAAGGAATTAACTAAAGAGCAAATGAGTATGCTCTTTGCAAAAGAGTTAGTGGAGCAAGAGTTTAGTAGAGAGAGGTGGATAGAGATTCCAGATGTAGTGAGAGATTTATATAAGCAGTACAGACCAACTCCATTGGTTAGGGCTTATGATTTGGAAAGAGCATTAGATACTCCAGCTAAAATTTTCTTTAAAAATGAGAGTGTGAGCCCAGTTGGTTCTCACAAACTAAACTCGGCACTAGCTCAGGCCTATTACAATAAGATGGAGGGCATTACTAAGCTTACTACTGAGACAGGTGCCGGTCAGTGGGGCTCTGCCATGAGTATTGCTTGCCAATATTTTGGGTTAGACTTGAATGTTTTTATGGTTAGACAGAGTTTTGAGCAAAAACCATATAGAAAGGTTGTTATAGGATCTTATGGCGGTAAAGTTCATGCATCACCATCTAATTTGACTCAATATGGAAGAAAATTACTAGAGGAAGATCCATTAAACAGAGGGAGTTTGAGTATTGCAATTTCGGAGGCTGTAGAGATGGCAGTTACAGAAAAAAATACCAGATATACTCTAGGTAGTGTTTTGAATCATGTTCTCTTACATCAGACCATTATTGGTTTAGAAGCAGAGATGCAGATGGAGATTGCAGGTTATTTCCCAGATAAGGTTATTGCATGTTTTGGAGGAGGCTCTAATTTTTCGGGGATCTCTTTTCCCTTTTTACGACATAGAATTTTGAATGGTAAAGAGGTTAAATTTATAGCTGCAGAACCAGAGGCATGTCCTAAACTAACAAAAGGAGAGCTAAGATACGATTATGGCGATAGTGCAGGAATGACTCCATTGATTCCAATGTACACTTTGGGCAATGATTTTAAACCAGAACAGATACATGCCGCTGGGCTCAGATATCATGGAGGTGGACAGTTGGTGAGTCAACTTAAAAAAGATGGATTTATCGACTCTCTAGCTATTTCTCAAGATGAGACTTTTGCAGCAGGTCTTCTTTTTGCAAAGACAGAGGGAATAATTCCAGCACCCGAATCAACACACGCAATTGCAGCTACAATAAGGGAGGCACTAAAAGCAAAAGAGAGCGGAAAGAGTGAAGTTCTTCTCTTCAATCTCTCCGGTCATGGTCTTTTGGATATGTCTGCTTATGAAAGCTATTTGCCTGGTGCTTCTCTTTTAAAATGAAAGTATCCAGGAATTATATCTACATAAAAGTGGTCTTTAAGTACTCCAGATGAGGAGTATCTAAAGACCACTCCTTTTTGCTGAAAATCTATTGCGTCGCTTATGTAGATGTCTGAATTGTCTGGATCTACTCCTAATCCATAGAATAATCGATTATCCTCTGGTATAAGCATAGATAGTGTGGGCTTTGAGCTATTTAGATTACTAACTTTATATACTCCTCCGTTTTGGATTGACTCTCCCCAAGATCCATTGATAAAAAAAAGATTTTCTCCCTCACCATCGCTGGTTAGCTTTGTAGGAGATTGTGAATCCGATTCAAAAGAGTGAAGGTGCTCTATTTTAAAAGTACTTAGATTTATTTTTGAGAGTGCAGCTCTCTCCTGTCCGTAGGGAGATCCACTATATCCCCCATCGGAGAGAACCCATAAATTGTTGTATTTATCTATAACCAAGCTGTTAGGTTGTTTTGTAACAACCAAGGAGTCTACAACAATGTCTTTTTTTGTATCTATTTTATAAAGCATATTAGAAAAAGACCAGCTACATACATATGCATAGTCGCCATGTTTTACTATAGCTTCTGTTCCTCTCCCAACTTTTATCTCACCTGTTTTTTTATAGGTTTTATGATCTACTATATGAATAATTGGAGCGTATAGATCGGTTACATATGCCTTATTATAGTCTATATCAATAATATATCTAGGAGAGTTAAGATCTGTTATGGTTGCAACATATTTGTGAGAATCAGAGTCAATTACCTGAATTTTCCCAGAGTTATTTACTACTAAAAATGCTCTATTATCAATAATGTTCATTGACTGCAGAACGTCACCAAGGGGAACATTGTTTGTATTGTAAAATATTTGATTGTATACCTTTTTCTCCTCTTTATTATATAGACTTAGAGATGCATTTCCGTACATAAAATTACCTTCATTGCAAATGTAGACATTGTGTACCTCAGATGATGGTATTGGTATATCTGGTGTGTCGCTTTTTTCGCAAGATAAAGTCGATATGATTATTGATGCTATTGCAATTATGTATTTAATATTTTTCATTTATATTGTAAGCTTTAAGGTTAGTGAATAGTTTCTTTTTGGCATAGCTCTCCATAAAATGGATTGATAATCTTTATTTAAGATATTATCAATTGAGAAAATTATATTTAATTTTTTGTTTAAAACAGATTGATCTTTTTGAATCTCTAAAGAGTGAATTGTGTAGGCCATAAGTTTATGTCGGGTACTTTCATTCTCCGATGTTGTAAACCTCTGTCCCATATAATTGGTGCTCCATTTTGCTGTATATGAGTACATATTAACACCCATACTAATTGAGGCTTTATGTTTTGGCGTATATATGAGTTGTTTTCCTACTGACTTATCTTTATCATTAAGAGCTTTTTGATTTGTGCTAGAGGTATATCCATAATTCCCATGGATATATATAGATCTTTCTGAATCAGAGGCATATTTTAACATATAGTTTATCTCTATACCTTTTGATAGAACTTCTCTTATGTTTTCTGCTCTCCAGTATCTGAACTCACTAGGCCTCCATAAAATCCAGTTCTTTATTTTGGATATAAATATATTTGAGGAGATGTTGTATAGAATGATAGATCTCTCTTTGGATTTAATATTAAATGAGATGTCCGATGATATCCCCTCTTCTGGTTTTAAATCACTATTGCCACCTGGAAGCCAGTAGAGGTCGTTAAGAGATGGTCTATTATAATTTTTGGTTATGTTAAAATTTATATTCTTTGTATTATCTAAATTTACAACAACTCCAATTGATGGCATTAATGGAGATAGATTACTCTGAGCATACTCCTCTCTGAGGTGTATATAGCCATCAAAAATATCTCTATTCCAAAATAGTGTCGCTCCCACTCCAAACTCTCCACGATTTGCTCTGTATCCCTCATTAGTTATTCTGTTTAGAGTTTTAACATTGTGGTAATCTATATTAGCATCAATCTTTAGCTCAAGGTTTTGAGAGAGGTGATAATTAAGTTGATATGTATTTATGTAGGAGTAGCTGCTGCTTCGTGAGTCTATATTTGTAATTAATCCCAGATCTGTATGATTTGCTAATAGATAGTCTATTGATATATAATTCAAACCATTAGTAAATTTCTGTTTTAATCTACTTCCTATTTTTTCTGCAGAGAGTGAATATTTAAAATCATTATCATTTTGTTTTTCATTACGACCTTTTCCTTCATACGACATAATCGTTGGTAAATTTCTATCGGATTTATGATACCAGGTATGAAAATTTATTTTAGTTCTATTGTCAATAATGTATCTAAAATCTGTGCTAACCCCTCTTTTTGTTATCTCAGCATTTTTTTGCTTTTGATATCTATGTGGTAAAACAGCATTATTGTAAAATTTAAAATTGTTATCGGCTGTAAGATAGTAATATCTAATCTGTAGAGAGTGCTTTTTTGAGGCAGATCCTATTCCTAATGCACTGTTTAATGTCTTAAAGCTAGCTACTCTCTGGATCAGTGATATCTCTAATGGTTTTTTTACCCAATTATCGCTATATAAATTAATCCCCCCACCCAAAGATCCGCTCCCCTCCACAAGAGAGCTTCCCCCGTGATAGATCTCCACTCTATCCATCATCCAAATAGGAAGTTGTGAGAAATCTATCTGACCAATCATGGGATTATTTATCTTAACTCCATTCCATTTAACCTTTGTGTGTGAGGCTGCAGTTCCTCTAAACGATATTGTTGCAATAGATCCCAATCCATATGTTTTAATGTAAAGCGGCGTTTTTGTAGCAATTACCTCTGCTAGAGAGCTTGTTGCCGATTGAGAAATAGTTGCAGAATCAATAACTGTTCTGGTAATGGCTGTAGTAAGCTGTGGTTTTTTGGCAGTTATTACCACAGAGTTAAGTTGTTTAAGGGTATCAATCTGTTCTCCCATAGAGTATATAGATTGTACAGATAATAATACCATCATTATAACCGATAACAATTTAGTCATTTAAACTCTATCTTCTAAGTGAAATAGCTCCACAAACCTCTGTAGATTTCTCTCCAAAAGCGTCGTGATGTTGATTTACTCCAGTATAGACTTTTATAAAATCTATTGCATATAGTTTAACAGGTTTACCGTTGCTATCAACAGCCCAGTTAATGTCAAATTTATTTGAGTTTCTTGTGTCATTATCTTCATTGACAACCATTGTATATAGGGGAGAGTAGTTATCGGCATATCCCCAATCTAGCTCTCCAATCCATTTTTTTTGATCTGGTGAGGCATAATCCAGAATAGTACCACTGAATGTAATCATATCTGGAACTCCTTGAGGTAGAAAGAGCGGATAGTAACACTGTTTGTGAAAAGGATTAGCAGGAGCAACTCCTTCTGCTCCCTGATTATCTGTCCACCTTATATTTTCTGACTTTTCTGTTTGAGTTGGCTTATAGTAGGTAAGGGAGTAATTTTTTAATGTACTCTCTTTGTGGTATTCAGAACCTGCTAATTCGTACCATGGATCATCGGCAACTCCATTGCCGTTTTGATCATAAGATACCATTACAATTCCTGGTTCGGAACTCCCTTTAAATGCATTCCCTAGTACAACAAAATCGTATCCCTCTCCATTAATAACAGAGTGATCGAATTTAAATGTCACATATCCTCCGTATCCTCCTAATGAAATCATCCCTTTTTGATTGACAATTGTTTGTGCACTAGCCATGTTTCCAAGCCCCTTGTTAATAAATTGCCCAGGGGCAGGTACATACTCTAGAAGCTCTGAAATCCATTTGGTTTTAGACTTATTAGCTCCATCAACTGTATAGTATGTAAATGATAGAGAGTCACGAAAAATTCCTTTAGTGATATAGCCAATTATATGATATTCTCCTCTTTTGGAGAGATTTATTTTTATATTAGGTGAGTTCTCAGGGAGATAGGTTTCATTTACTCTCCACTCATATCTGAGATTTTCCGCTAATGGAAAATTTGTTTCTACTGAAATCTCTATAGACTCTCCAAGCTGGAAATAGGCCCCATTTTCTGGCGCTTCAATTGAGATGATTTTTAATGGTTCTTTGTCTACTTTCTCCTCTTTACTACAGAATACAAGAGTGAGTGCTGCAAGTGAAATGAAAAACAGTTTTTTCATGATCTCGTTTTTAAATTAATAATTAGTAAATGTGGATTTTACTGCAAACGAGACCAAAAACAGCATAAGTGAGCTGAATATCCTAGCCATATTCCCGTAGCCGGTAAAATCCTTTGCATGGCAGGTCTTCTGACTTATTCTCTCTGTATTTGGCCTTCCCATTATAAACAGTGGCAAATGTTAAATACAGATTTGGGTATATTCCCAGAGAACTTACAGCAGCGGGAACTGTTGCCGAATTTCACGGCATTCCCTTTTAATCCCTTTCGGAACCATTGCGTTGGCAAAAGTATATATAAAGATATTATTAAACAAAAAAAGTTATTTTTGTCCATATTTTTTAAAAAATGACATATTTTGGTGAATTAATCTCAGTTTTTGTTGCTTTTTCTTGGACATTAACTGCACTCTTTTTTGAATTTGCAGGGAAGAGAATTGGGTCTTTAATTGTAAATATTATAAGACTTATTTTTGCATTTACTCTTTTGGGGGCAATGCTTTATTTTACAACGGGTTCTTTTTTACCTCTTTATGCCGATTCAAATACTTGGCTTTGGCTCTCTCTTTCTGGATTAGTTGGGTTTGTCTTTGGAGATTTGTGCCTTTTTTATTCTTATGTTTTGATAACAGCAAGATTTTCACAACTTTTAATGACTTTAGCTCCACCCTTTGCAGCTCTTTTTGGGTACTTTTTACTTAACGAAAGGATGTCTTATATGGGTATTATTGGTATGTCTGTAACATTATTGGGTATAGCAATATCTATCTTAAAAAGAGGTACGGCAAAAGATGGTATAACCACATCTGATAGGAGAGAGACATTTGTTGGAGGAGTAAGTAGTATGACTGTTATAACTCACACATTTGGGTTGGATAAACTTAGGTTAGATTTGCCATTAAAGGGAGTACTATTGGGAATTGGAGGTGCATTAGGGCAAGGATTAGGAATAGTTTTAAGTAAAAAGGGGCTTGGATATTATGATTTGGCAGAGGGGAGCACAAGTTTGGGCTCATATTTACCCTTTGCTGCAACTCAAATAAGAATAATCACTGGAATGATAGGGTTCTTTATAATAATTTTACTTTCAGGCAAAATGAAGAGTCTGGTTAGTTCTTTTAAAGATAAAAAATCTATATCGGCAATATTTGGAGGATCTATTTTTGGACCTTTTTTAGGCGTGTCTTTATCTTTGATGGCTGTTCAATATACAAATACTGCAGTAGCATCTACAATTATGGCAACAACACCAATAATTATTATAATACCGTATATTTTTATTTATAAGAAGAAAATCACCCCAATTGAGATTTTTGGAGCAATATTGAGTGTAATTGGAGTCTCTCTGTTTTTTATTGGTTAAAGGTGTTTTTTATTAAAGATGGTATATCATTGAGTTCGATGATTTCTATTTTTTTTCTATGCTCTTTTGATATCTTATTATACGCAGAGATGTATATCTTTTCGAATCCTAACTTGGCAGCCTCTGCAACTCTTTTCTCAATTTGAGCAACAGGTCTAATCTCTCCACTAAGCCCCACCTCTGCACAAAAAACACTCTCTTGAGATAGACAGATATCAAAATTAGATGAGAGTATTGCCGATACTACCGCTAAATCGCATGCTGGATCTGTTACTTTTAACCCTCCAGCCATGTTTAGAAAAACATCTTTTACAGACAGACGGAATCCAGCTCTTTTCTCCAATACTGCAAGAAGCATATTCATACGTCTTACATCAAAACCTGTTGCCGATCTTTGTGGAGTACCATATGCAGCACTACTTACTAGTGCTTGTGTTTCAATTAAAAAAGGCCTTGTTCCATCTAGCATAGCAGCAACAGCAATTCCTGTTAAATTATTTGAGTGCATTGGTATTAGCATCTCAGATGGATTTACTACCTCTCTTAAACCAGAGGATATCATTTCAAAAATTGCAAGCTCGGCAGTAGATCCAAATCTATTTTTGATCCCTCTTAATATTCTGTATGAGTGACGTGTGTCTCCTTCGAACTGTAAAACAACATCCACTATGTGTTCCAGTAGTTTTGGACCAGCAATTGAACCCTCTTTTGTAATGTGTCCTATTAATATTACTGGGATATTTCTCTCTTTGGCATATTTCAAAAATGCTGCTGCGCACTCTCTAATTTGAGTAACATTCCCAGGAGAACCCTCAAGAGATTGGGTATATATTGTTTGAATAGAGTCAACAATAATTAAAGATGGAGAGAATTCATCTGCGTGAGTTAAGATATTTTCTAGTATTGTCTCTGCCAAAATGGAGCAATTTTTTTGATCTCCCCCAATTCTTTGGGCTCTTAATTTAATCTGTTGTGGACTCTCTTCTCCAGAAACGTATAGGGTTTTTATTCCGCTCATTATTAATGGTATCTGTAGGGAGAGAGTAGATTTGCCAATTCCTGGTTCTCCTCCAATAAGAATTAGTGAGCCTGGGACAATACCTCCTCCCAGAACTCTATTTAGCTCTAAACTATTTAAAGATATTCTATTTTCTTGGTTGAACTCTATATTTTCTAAAGGGATAGGTTTTGGAGAGACTCCTTTTTGTATGCTTTTAGAGATAATATCTCTCTTACTATTTAATACAACTTCTTCTTTTAGAGTATTCCACTCTCCACAAGAGGAGCATCTTCCCATCCATTTAGAGCTCTCTACTCCACAATTTGTACAAAACCATGCTGTTTTTATTTTTGCCATATTTAGTGAGTGTAATATGCAAATATAACTATTAGGATTATAAAATTCTATTATCTTTGCAAACCGCCCTCATAAAAAATAATAATTATGAAAAATATTAGAGTTAGGGGATTCATTTTGTTAGCTGTTTTGCATATTTGTTTTATAAATGTTGTTTCAGCTAACTCTTATGCTCAAAATAGAGATTTTGAGACAGAATTTGTCGATTATATCAATAAAGTCAAGAACTTATGGGAGATTCCAGGCTTGTCTATCTCTGTTATTAAGGATGGGCAGATATTATACTCAGCTGGGTTTGGAGTAAAGGAGATGGGGTTGCAAGATTCAGTAGATTGCTCAACTCTATTTCAAATAGGCTCTGTCACCAAATCTTTCACGGCTCTAACAATAGCCTCAATGGTAGATCAAGGTCTATTGAGTTGGGATGATAGTGTAAAAAATATTTTACCAGATTTTAGAATGTACGATAAGTGGGTTGAGCAAAATATGCTTGTAAAAGATATAATGACACATCGGAGTGGGTTGCAAGGGCAGCTAGGTACATATATACCAAATATGGGTTATTCAAGAGATGATATCTATAAAATGTTACCTCTAATAAAGCCTAAGTATAGTTTTAGAAACTCGTATGAGTATAACAATATTACTTTTATAATTGCATCTAAAATCATTGAGAAATTAACAGGTAAAAGTTGGGAAGATAATGTAAGAGAGAGAGTCTTTTTGCCTTTACAAATGAATAGAAGTATTGTTACTGGAGAGGAGTTTGATGTTGCAAATAATGTCTCGGCTGCTCATAATTTCTCTTATGCCGGTTACTACAATAGTGATAGCACAATAACAGACTCTCTTGCAATATATCCTTTAGTAGGAGATGAGAGAGCATTGCATTGGTTAACAGTTATAGGCCCTGCTGGTTCTATATCTTCAACTGCCCATGATATGTCAAAGTATCTTTCACTCTATTTGAATGATGGTGTTCTACCTAATGGTGAGAGGTTAATTTCTAAATCTCAAATAGATTTTCTAAAAAGAGGAATTACAATAACATCTCAAGATTCGGCAAGAACAACACTCTACTCTAACTGTTGGTTTGTGGAACAAAATAGTAGATATCGGTTTTATTTCCATACCGGAACAACATGGGGCTTTACCGCTCTAGTTGCATATATTCCAGAACTAAATTTGGGAGTTTCTCTATTATTTAATTCAGAGATACCATCGGCACCAAGAATGGCGATATTAAGAAGAGTAATCGACTATTTTTTTAATGAGAAGGAGTTATCAGATTTAAATGAGAGTTCATATAGTGAGTGGATTAGTAGTTCTAGGAAAAGACTTGCAACTGTAAAGAAAGAGGAGCCGGCTTCAAAACAATATTCAGATAGTCACATTATTGGACAATACTATAAAGATGACCTTTTTGGTGGTGCTAAAATCACGTTAGAAAATGGAGAATTGTTTATAGAGATTGGGCCTAAAAATATAAAGGTGAAATTGGAGCATGTTAATGGAGATAAGTACTCTTATAGAACAGGCGGTTATACATATAAAATGGAATTTATTGGAGATGGGTCTAAAATTGAGGGCTTTGATCTCTCGTTTGGATATTCAGAGAATTTTGGATTGTGGAGAAAGATGGAATAATTTTTGCAAAATAACAGAAAACTTATTCAATTAATTAATTATAAACCAGACCTTAGGGTCATAAATTTTTAAAGACAAAATGACTAAAAAGAGCCGTTTTGCCCGTATCTTAGATACTATCGAGGTAGTAGGAAATAAATTACCACATCCTGCAACTCTCTTTTTTATGATGGCAGTTATTGTAGCGCTGCTCTCTTGGCTTGCATCTTCGTTTGATATGCAAGCAATGCATCCAGCTACAGGAGAGGTGATTAAGGTGAAGAATCTTTTGAATGCAGATGGCATAAGATGGATTTATACCAATGTAGAGCACAATTTTGTTAAATTCCCTCCTTTGGGTTTAGTGCTTGTTATTATAGTTGGAATTGGAGTAGCAGAAGGGTCTGGTATCTTCACTGTTTTGGTAAGACAATTAGTTTTGGGAGCACCCAAGAAACTAATTACAGCAGCAATTATTTTAGCCGGTATTTTTTCTCACTTAGCTTCTGAGGTTGGATATGTGGTGTTAATTCCACTAGGTGCAATGATTTTTCATGCATTAGGAAGGCATCCAATGGCTGGTTTTGCAGCCGCTTTTGCAGGAGTTAGTGCTGGATTTGGATCAAACTTTTTAATTGGATCTGTAGATCCTATTCTTGCAGGATTATCCACATCGGCAGCTCAAATATTAAATCCAGATATGAATATAAATCCAATGGTAAACTACTTCTTTATGGTTGCCAGTGGAATTATGGTTATTGTTGTGGGCACTTGGGTAACAGAAAAGATTGTTGAGCCTAGGTTAGGAGAGTATAAAGGATCCGAAAAGCCTCTAGAGATTGAGCAGATTACTCCGTTAGAGAAAAAGGGATTAAGATGGGCTGGTATAGGTACATTGGTATTTGTAGCTTTAATGGCATGGACAATTATACCACAGGATGGAATATTTAGAGACCCTCAAACAGGGGATATCTTAAGATCTCCATTCTTCTCTGGAATAGTTGTTGGTCTATTGCTTCTGTTTTTTGTTCCTGGAATGATTTATGGAATTATTGTTAAAACTATCAAAAGCGACAAGGATGTTATCAAGCACATAACTCACTCAATGAAGGGTATGGCAGGTTATATAGTTCTTGTGTTTTTTGCAGCTCAATTCATATATTGGTTTAACTACTCAAATTTAGGTCTTGTTTTAGCAATTGATGGGGCAGAGTTCTTAAAAAATATCGGATTTACTGGAGTTCCTTTAATTATAGGCTTCTTGTTATTATCGGCATTTTTAAATATGTTTATGGGTAGCGCATCTGCAAAATGGGCTATTATGGCTCCCGTTTTTGTGCCGATGTTTATGATCTTGGGATATCATCCAGGTTTTACACAAGCTGCTTTTAGAATTGGAGACTCAGTGACAAATGTTATTACTCCAATGATGAGTTATTTTGCACTTATTGTGACATATGCACAAAAGTATGATGAGAAAAATGGTATTGGAACAATCATCTCTTTAATGATTCCTTATACTGTTATCTTTTTAATTGCTTGGGCTATACTTATCACATTATGGATGTGGTTGGGAATACCTGTAGGTTTTGATGGTCCTATCCATTACATACCTTAATTTGGTAGCTACTATTAGTTACTTTTTGCTAAGCTATCGCTAATTTAAGGTAACTATATTTATTATAGAGGTTGGTTTTTCAAATATTTATTATATTTGCTAAAACCAACCTTTTTAATTAGAAATATCAATGAAAAAAATTACACTATTGGTTCTATCTCTTCTTTTGGGGATATTTGCAATTGCACAAGTTACTCAAAAACCAGTAATAGGAATATCTTCTACATGGGGAGAGGGGACATCGGCATCTGTGCCTGTGACATATATTGAGTCTGTAATTAAAGCAGGGGGAGTTCCTATGGTTTTGCCAATATCTCATGATCCAGCTATATTGGAGTGTATGCTAGAGAGAATAGATGGCTTAATTATGACAGGGGGTGAGGATATCGATCCATTAAAATGGTTTGGAGAGGAGCCAATTCCCGCTTTAGGTAGAGTTGTTCCAGAGAGAGACTCTTTTGATATTGCATTGATAAGATTGGCTGTAGAGAAAAAAATTCCAGTATTGGGTATCTGTAGAGGGCATCAGCTAATGAACGTAGCTTTTGGAGGTACTCTGTATCAAGATATCCCTAGTCAAGTAAAAGGTTCTAATATAAAGCATAGGCAGAGTGCTCCAAGTAACTATGGTACTCATACAATAAATATTTTAGAGGGCTCTGTTTTGCATAAGCAGACTGGCAAAACAACTCTTGTTGTGAACTCATTTCACCATCAGGCTGTAAAAGATATAGCTCCTGGATTTATTGCTACTGCTCATTCTTTAGATGGGGTAATTGAAGCTATTGAAAAAAAGGGATCAGATAGAGTTTTTGGAGTTCAGTTTCATCCAGAGGGTTTCACCTCTACAAATAATGAGGTTTTTTTAGGAGTATTTAAAGATCTTGTAAAAAAATCAAGAGCATACAGGGAGTCTAAGCATTAAAAACTAAACCCAATAATACCTCCCAAGTAGTTTTCGTTATTTTCTCGTGTGTAGGAAGCATATAGATTTATTGAACTCTTTTTGTTTTTTCCAACTTTAGTTCCTAATCCTATTTTTGGTATAAAAAAGAGAGCATTCTTTTTATTATTTTCTATGTATTCTTCATAAAAGTGATAACCAGCATCAGCTCCTGCTAATATAGATAGGTTTCCTATTAGTAATGATTTGTTTTTATACAGTGGAATAGAATATTTTGCACTGGAGAAAATGGAGTATTTGCCGATGTAGTTGTTTGATGCTCCATATTGTTCTTCATTTTGTTCTCCATATTGTGGAAATTTAAATTTTCCAATTCCAACCCCTCCACCTAAAAATAAATTATTATTGAATAGGTATCCTAATCTACAAGATGCCATTAGGTTTTTATTACTACTGTGATCACGCATCATAAGTCCTATTAATTCTATTTCTGTTTGAAGTCTTCCGTTTTTTGCATTTTGAGAATACGAGAAGCTATAAAATAACGATAAGGAAAGAGTAAATAGTACTGTCAGAAAGATTTTTGTTTTCATAAATTAGTTTTTTAATGTTTTACATGGAGCATATTAATTTAAGGGGGTATATGTATTATATTATACCCTATATTATACCCTATATTATAGACAAAATTCTAGACTAAAGCTAGTTATGTAATTATTCTCATTATTATTAGCTAGCCCAATTGGATGTATGAGACGTCCTTTTTTTAAATTTACGTAATTGTCTCTAAATGAGAATATTTATAGTATGCAAATATAATATAAAATACAGAAGAAGCAAATTAAAAGTTTAAAAACAAGCAGATTAAGACTAATTTCTCATCCTAGCAAATGACAGTATTAATCCCAACACAATAGATAGAGATGCTGCAAACACAACTTTGTATTCGCTAGGCATAAGAAATGTAATTGTGTGTGCCGGTATCCAGAATAGTGGAATTGTTTTCAAAATAACAAATGATAAAAACCCATTCCAATCTATTTTTGAAAGAGCTTGAGGGGTTTTTATTTTTTTGGAATTAAAGATATTATCTATAATGGTGTCCGTAATTCTGTGTGCAGCCATAAAAACGGGACCAAATGTTAGATTCATAATTGTAGAGATATAGATTGCGATTGCAAATTTGCTATTATTAAATGAAGGAAGGAGGCCATCATTAATAGCTCCAATAACTCCATTTGTATATAGGTTGAACATTAGAACAATACATACACCCAAAATACCCCATATAATCATTTTTGGAATTACTCCTTTGATCATTCTCCACTCTTTAGATATAATTCTGGTTGCAAGAAACTCTCCCATTATAGAAAGAATAGCAAACTTCACAAAACCCATTGAGTATGGATAGCTCTTGGTTAAATCTATAAATATTTTGTTTGTATTATTGTTGGTCATAAACCATATTATAACAATTAAAATTGTTATCCATAAAATTGATCCATATTTTTTCATAGCATATTCTAAATGTGAATTAAATAATATTTTGGGTGAATGAGTTTTTTATTTGAAGATATTTGTTTGCTCTTATTTTTGCAAATTTTATAAAATCTTTGTTAAAATGAGAGAGATCGTAATAATATCCTTTAAGAATAAAATGATCCCAATCTACCTTTTCACCAGAATATATATTTTCTAAAATAAATTTATGTCTAAGAATCTGAGCAAATAGCTTTGCAGATATACCTATTGTCTTCTTAAAATAACGTTGTAAATTTCTATTGGATTCTACAAGATTGCTTATATTTAATAAGCCTTTTTTATCAACGATAAGATCTACTATTCTATCAAATTCCTTGTCTACTTTAATGGAGGAGCCCATTTTGGCTATAAGTAAATGTTCTAGACTATCTATAGCTTCTTCAAAATTATTTTTTTTTAGGCTAGATATAAGGGCAGATATTTTATTAGAATCAAATAGTGACTCTGCATTTATAATGCAATCCTTTATAGTATCCATTTTTATTCCCATTAAATTATAGAGGCCATATGGTTTAAAATTTATACCAAGAAACTCTATTCCTTTTTTAGGAAAAACCTTTACATGGGTAGTTATCTGTCCAGTCAAATTAATATGTCCTAAATTAGAATCTAGATTGTGAAGATTTGTATTTGATCCAAAGTGAATATGAATAACTGGAAAACCTATCGGGGGTAGGTCAATTGAGTCATTATCACTTGAATCTTCAATTGGATTAAGCCGTATAACCCAATAATCATTAATATACTCTTTTAAAATATCTGATTTAACAGACAATATTGTTTTATTGAACATTAATAAAATGGTATTTATTATTACAGATAGAAAGAAATTTAAAGAAATCTTTTCCATTTATTACTACGCTAGCTCTATTGTCATTAGGATGAAAGCTAATCTCTGGAGTGTTTTCTAAGTCGCTATCAATAAATAAGATAACATGATGATCTATATCGTTAATTAAGCCAAAAGGAGTAACAGAGCCAGGAGTTACTCCTAAGTATTTCTCCATTCTCTTTGGTGATGCAAAAGTTAATTTTCCTTGATTTAGCTTGGTTTCTAGGTCTTTAATGTTAAGTTGCTTTGAGCATTCAAATATTACTAGATAATGCTGATCCCCTTTATGATTTCTAAAAAAAAGATTTTTACAATGTGTCCCGGGCATTTCTTTCCAATAATCTATTGCTATTTCAATTGTAGGGAGTGGGGGGTGTTCCCATATTTTGTATCTTATATTATGTTTATTCAAGAAATTCAAGACTGTTTCAATTCTTGTTCTATCCCAATCTTGATTAGAAACGATATTTTCTTCTACTTTTTTAATTGTTTCTGGCTTATTCATCTCTGCTGATTATATGTCTCATTTTTTATTATGCAAAATTAGATAGAAAAAAGATAAAAAAAATTAATTTAGATAATCATTTGATCTTCAATTTTAATGAGACCCTATTTCAGATTGAAGCTAAAATTTTAGCATTATTTTTTTGAAATAAATTTGGAATTAAAGAAAAGTTATCTACCTTTGCACTCCCCAAACGGAACGGGGCACACGCCGAGAGTTCAGTATGGGAAACGAAATAGATCTTTGACAAATTGAAAGACAAGTACAATTTAAAGTAGTACAATAAAAGAGTAGAGCGTTAATTCTTTGAATTAATAAAACGAGTACAGACAAGCTAAACA
>WPCG01149044.1_pt1 | contig 36935 bp, 33 predicted proteins | sample 5403311 | NCBI WGS metagenome assembly WPCG01 (sample SAMN12869467, study PRJNA574797) | sludge metagenome | isolation source: wastewater treatment of Control | place: China:Beijing | collected 2019-05-17
GCAATCATGACACTTGTTATTCTTGTTGTTTCACGTATTAAATACCCACACCCAGATGAATTTGAAACAAAGACCTTCAGTAAAGGATTTAAAGGAAATAAATACTTTAACCTTTATATGATAGCTATCGTCTTCATCGCATTAGGGTTTATTGACTATCCAGTACTTGCCTTTCACATCAGCAAAACATCATCTATTAGCGTCATTTATGTCCCACTCTTATATGCACTTGCAATGGGTATAGATGCTATTGCAGCGCTTATCTTTGGACATCTCTATGATAAAAAAGGTATTCTATCTTTGCAGATTGCCATTGGAATTACACTCTTTATATCACCTGTATTATTCTTGTTAGAAGGAGTTTCTGTTTTAATCATTGGTGTTATTTTATGGGGTATTGGGATGGGTGCTCAAGAATCAATTTTAAAAGCTGTGATATCGGGTTTAGTGAGTAAAGATAAACGAGCAACTGCTTATGGTATTTTCTATACAGTCTTTGGATCTTCATGGTTTTTAGGTTCATTAGTGATTGGCTATTTATATGACATTAATGTTTTATATATCGTCATCTTTACTGTGGTATCTGAATTCATTGCACTTGGTATTCTGATCTATTATCAAAGATTAAGTAAGCTTAATATGATCAACACATAAGGAGGATTTATGGTAAAACAACAAGAGATAAAAACAACCACTTTCTTAAAAGATGTACTCATATGCTCGCTTGGAGCATATGGTGGTCCTGAAGCCCATTATGGGGTTATCACAGATCAAATGGTCATTAAAAAGAAATATTTAACTGAAGAGGAACTTGTGGAACTAATCGCTTTAACAGGCGTTTTACCTGGACCTAGCAGCACTCAAACGATTACATCAATTGGATATAAAATAGGTGGAGCAAAGCTTGCTTTTCTCACACTTCTTGTCTGGGCATTACCTGCAATAGCGATTATGACAGTTTTATCTTTTCTTTATATTTTTATGCGAGAAGCAAACATTGATCGAGATGTATTAAGATTTATTGGACCTATGGCAGTTGGGTTTATAGCGGTTGCTGCATATCGTATTGGTCGAAAAGTGATTAAGAATAAATTAACACTAGCACTCTTTCTATTTGGAGCAGTTATCACATTTTTCTTTAGACAAGCATGGGTCTTTCCTGTAGTCCTTATTTTTGGTGGAATAGTTGTCGTCTTAGCATCTAAAGAAAAAGCATTATGGAATCATGTTAAACTTAACCCACCCTGGAGATATTTAATCATATTTGTAAGTATTGCGGCTATCACTCTTTTTACAGGGTTATTTATACATTCAAACATATTCTTTTTGTTTAGCAGCTTTTATCGATATGGATATTTAGTGATTGGCGGAGGACAAGTTGTCATACCATATATGTATGCAGACTTAGTTGAAATTAATCAATTTATGACAAGCCAAGAATTCTTAACTGGATTTGGTATTGTACAAGGAATTCCTGGCCCTATGTTTAGTTTCAGTGCATATGCAGGTGGACTTGCTGCTCAAGATGGTGGTCCTATAATTCAAGTCTTAGGCGCGCTTGTATCTGGTATAGGTATCTTTTTACCAGGGACACTACTCATTTTCTTTGTCTACCCAGTTTGGGAAAACTTAAAGAAAATTAAAGGTATAAAAATTTCTCTAACAGGTATCACAGCAGTTGCTGGAGGTTTGATTACAACAGCAGCTATTGTCTTAATGCGTTCAAATGGATTTTTGTTAGAGAACTTTATTGTCTCAGCTTTAACAGTTTTATTACTACTAACAAAAAAAGTACCAGCACCTATCATTGTTTTACTAGCTCTTGTTTTCGGATTCATCATTTAACAAAAAAAGACTAAGATCGACACATCGATTTTAGTCTTTTATATCTATAATGCGTAATAATAAATCATAAATAGCACAAGCACATGAAGTGGATAATACACATAAAACAACCACTTCAAATCCCAACCCTTTTTTCCATTATACAAGAATATTAAGGGAAGACTCATGACAGCAAGTGCTTGCCAGACTGAACCACCAATGAAAGGAACATCCTTAAATATTTGAGGTAGTGATGTATAAATGAGTGATAATGTTACAAACAAACTCATTCTCACTTGATTATCTTTAATTAATCCGAAGATCATGATAATTCCAAATCCATAGTAACCATAAGGTAATAGTATGGATAGTAATCCAGCAGGGATAACTAAATATCTGATTTTTTTATTCTCATGAGTCACAACATATAATCCGATAAGACCTAATGCGAGTGAAAACATAATATTCATTCGAATTAAATTATTAGGAAAAAATGGAATAATAGATAGATTATAATCATAGAACTGATAAATCAGCAATATCATGACTTCAAAGATAGCACCTAAAATAATCAATCGTTTTGCATACCCAAACACTTTTTTTGTATGCCTAAATCCCTCTGCAATCATAAAAGCGAAAATAGGGAATGCTAATCTTCCTATAATCCTCAAGATTAAATAATAAACTGTATTTGGATTGATAAGGAAGAATGCAATATGATCTAATGTCATGGCAATCAGTGCAATCCACTTGAGCAAGCTACGATTCATGGAAACCCCTATTTAACTAAATATTTATGATATAACAAGGTTTGATCTGGTGTTAAGATAGTTTTAACTAAAATACCATCATTTTCATATGATGTTTGAAGCACTGTGTTGTTTTCCTTGATTTGAGAATATATTTGTCCTTGATCAAAAGGTATTAACAACACATGAATTCGATTATGTTTGTATAAATGACCATAAATGGCATCTACTAAGACATCAATATTTTCTTTTGTTCGATTCGATACAAAAATATAATCTTCTTGAATTTGAGGAGTTGTTAAAGCGATCTCCTTTTTAGTTAAAACAAGAAGACGTTCGATGCTATCTGCACCAAGTGAAGATAAAACCGATTTAGTTGTGTCAATATGAAGTTGATTAAAATATGCTCCATCCACAACATGTAATAACAAATCAGCTGAGACAACATCACTTAATGTCGATTCAAACGAACGTATGAGTTCATGTGGGAGTTTATTGACAAATCCAACTGTATCGACCAAAATAAAAGGTGGATAATTAGGTTTTTGTAGTTTTTTAGCTTTTGTGTCAAGTGTTGCAAATAACATATCTTTTTCAAAGACAGGATCTGAATGATGATTTAAATAAGATGATAAAGAGTTCATCAATGAGGATTTACCCGCATTTGTATATCCCACTAAAGCAACCACAGGTAACTGATTTTTAATACGTTGTTTTCTTGAAATATCTTTTTCAGCTTTAATCTTCTCTAATTCACCTTTGATAAATGAGATTTCTCTCGTTAATCGTCTACGATCTAACTCTAATTTCGTTTCACCAGGTCCTTTAGCATTAAATGACCCCCCACCTTGACGAGATAAGGAGTTACCCATACCAACAAGACGAGGAAGTAAATACATCTTTTGAGCCAAGGATACTTCTAAGACAGCTTCTTTACTTTGTGCTCTCTCAGCAAAAATCGATAAGATTAAGAAGCTTCGATCAATGACTTGAACCTCTAAAGTTTGTTCTAAGTTTTTTATCTGAGCTGGAGATAATGTATCATCAAAAATAACGATATCAATATCTAAAACCTCTATCATCTTTTTAATTTCTAAAACTTTTCCACTTCCAATGTAATACCTAGGTGTGATTGCTTTTGCATTTTGAATAATTTTTTCTTTGGTTTGTATACCTAAAGCGAGCGCTAAGTGCTCGAGTTCGTTTAACGATTGTATCGTTTCTTCGGTTGTTTCGGTGTAACTTAAACCGACTAATATTGCTTGATCCATATATACCCTTTCATTTCTCTATCAAAAGAGAGTCACACATATAAGTGCGTATAATATCAATACGCATAGTTATTGATTTCTAGATGTCCAATGATTGACTGATAAGAAATTCCAAGGCTATATCTATATGTTTTTATTAGATGAGCCAAGGAGAGTTTTGAATTAATAAAATAATCATTAGATGAAGCCTCCTCACATGAATACCATACATAGTCATTCCATCTATGCCTGTTATACTACCATATCTATTATAAACAAAATGATAAACGAGCACAAGAAACAGCATACATATTGTCAATTACATACCTAAAATCAAATCAAGACATTCATTATTTTAATGAATATGTTATGATATAATAGGATTAATCAAAAAGGAGCTGGGTTCAATGCTATTTGGTTCGATACCGATTTGGAAATTAATCGTTGATTTATACATCGCATGGGTGCTTGTCTTTTTCCTTGTTCAATTTATTGTGACAAACAAAAGAATGCTCTCAATTGCGATATCCTTTATGTTTATCTATCTTCTCGCTTATTTTGCGAATTATTTTGAACTCTTAGTAAGTACCCCTATCTTAACCTATTTAACAGAGTGGCTACCTTTCTTAGTTGTTGTTGTAATGGCTCCGGATTTAAGACGTTCTTTAGAAATTGTTTGGAAAGCTGACGCTCGAAGAGAAACATTAGTCATGGGTAGTGAAAAAACAAAACAGAACATTGTTGATGCTGCTATGTTTTTGTCAAGTCAACAAATTGGTGCACTTATGACCATTGAGAAACATAATACACTTGACCAATATGCTGAACGTGCAATCACCATGAATAGTGAAGTATCAAAAGAGATTTTAATCAATATTTTTACTCCAAACACACCATTACATGATGGTGCGGTGATTATTCGTGGAGATCGCATTTTATGTGCAGGCGCATATTTTGTGCTATCAGATAACCAAAACTTCGATAAGACGATGGGATCTAGACATCGCGCTGGTTTGGGGATAAGTGAAATCACAGACTCTCTCACCATTATTTGTTCTGAAGAAACAGGTAGTGTCTCTATAGCTGTTGAAGGCATTATGTTAAAGATTAATGATCGCGACAAGTTGATGGAATACATCAACATGTTCATGAAGTAGGTGAAAAGAATGAAAAAAATACTCATGCTTTTTATTCAACCCCTAAAGTTTTTTGCAAGTCGTAATTTTGCTGAAAAGACAGCTATCTATTTTTCTAAGCATAAATATATGGTCTATGTCCTTTCTTTAGTGATTACTTTTCTCATTATATTTTTAGTTTATTTTTTACCAAATTTATAAAGTGGTGATGATATGTTACAACATCCGATTTATCCGCTCATTATTTCCATTTTTGCTTTATTCATCATTATTATTCAAAGCATTCAAACTGAAAAAGTCTTAAAGACACGTTTGATCTTAGCTTTTTTTAACATAGCCATCGCTGTGATGGTTTTTGTTATTTACAATCGTTTTATTGTGAATCACAACTTATACGAGCAGATTTATATAGGTTTTAATTTTTATGTCTATGCACTCTTTGTTATCATTTTATATTCATCCTTTAAAACAGCAACGTTAAAAGCTAATCACTATCAACTGTTCGTGAAATCGATTAAAAATAGTAAATGGAATGCCTACTATGTGGTTGATGCGAAAGAACGTATTCGTGATATGTCATCGAGTTTACTCGCTGAACTTAACATTGAAAAAGATGAAATTATTGGTAAAAAGCTTTTCACCATTTTAAATAAATCTGTTCGTTTTACAAGACTAAACGGATCAGATATCAATAACCGTCAGCTTGAATCTTATTATCTCAGATATAAAGAAGATGCAAAACCTGGAGATAGCGAAGTTCAAGAATTGTCATTCATGAACTTTGTAGGCAATCCTGTTATTTTACATATGGTGATGCAACCTGTGTTTGCACTTGGAAGATATAAGGGTCGTATTTGTGTAGGTGAAAAGAAGACCGATTTCGATTTACTCGCTGTAGAAAAAGAGTTAAATGAAAGAAGTAGTGAACTAGAAAGCATTCGTCACAAATTTATAGCAACCCTTGAAATTAGTGAAGAAGGTCTCTTTTATATCGACTTAGATGAACGCTCTATTTGGGCTTCAGATACACTTGTTAGAATGCTTGGATTACCAAGTAATAGTATGGATTTAGTCGATTTTAGAAGACTTATTGAACCAGAAGATTTAAAGAAGTATTTAGCCTTATTAGGCGATTTAACTATTAATAAAAAATCGTATTCCACCACATATCGCATTCAGATCAACGGAAGATATATATGGTTTAAAGAAAAGGGTAAACGTCTATTTGAAGATACACATAGTGCAGTCATCATGGGAACATTAAATCCCATGAAGACAAAACATTATTTAGCAAGCAATATTGATGAACTAGATGGATTAAAAGATCATAATGATATGCTAGTTCATATGAATAAGCTTTTTAGAGAAAACAGATATTATGAGTTTTTAGTTATTCGCTTAAAAAATATGCCAAAGATTAATGAGTCACATGGTCGTGAGATTGGTAATATGCTCATGGCTGAGTATATTAAAAAATTAAGGAGTTCATTTGTTTCTGAATCAGGTGATGTATATCGTATTTCAGGTATTGAATTTGGTGTGATTGTCACAGATGCAAGAAAAATGGATTTATTAGCGAATGGAATTAAGTCAAATAAGACATTCTTAAATTTAACTATGCAATACGGATCCATTTCCGTTGAACTTGAAGTGTTTGCAGGGATTGCCATTTCTGCAAGTGATGCAAACGATGAGCATCAACTCTATCAAGCTGCACATCAAGCGTTAAAGATTGCTGAAAATCCACAGTTTAATTCGCACTGCTGTTTCTATAAGGATATTGTTTCATGACAAAAAAAGAGTTACGAGTGTTGATGCTGAAAAAAAGAAGTGAAATGAGTATCAATTTGCTTTTCAAACAATCAGCATCAATCGTTGATCAAATCAGACAAGATGAAGATTATATAAAAGCGAAGAGAGTTGCTCTCTTCTATCCGATGCAAACAGAAGTGAATCTTCTCTCATTATTAGAAGATCAAAATAAAGAATTTTGTTTTCCAAAAGTTTGTGGATCTCATCTTCATTTTTATCCTTGTGACAATAATCAATCATTTATAAAAAGCTCATTTGGAGTGATGGAACCTCAAGGTGGAAAGATATGTGATGAGCATATTGATTATATGCTTGCTCCTGCATTAGCTATTTCCATCGATTTATATCGTATAGGTTATGGAAAAGGTTTTTATGATAGTTTTTTAAAAACACATCGACCAAAAAAAGTTATGGGAGTCATATATGATTTCCAGTTATTAAATGAAATTCCTCATGATGAGTACGACGAAGTACTTGATGGGTATATAAAGGGGCATGTATGAATACTGCTTTAATTGTTGCAGCTGGATCAGGCACACGTGCACGATTATCAAAATCGAAAATACTTTATCCAATCAATGGTAAGCCACTTTTTATGTATAGTGTGGATACTTTTTTTGAGTTAGGATTTCGCATTGTTCTTGTCGTCTCTAGAGAGGATTATCAAGAGGTTAGAAAATATATATCAGATGATGTAAAACTCGTACTTGGTGGAAAAACTCGAAGTGAGAGTGTGATGCTTGGATTAAAAGAAGTCATTACACCTTATGTTTACATCCACGATGCAGCAAGACCACTTATCACCAAAGAAACGATATTAGACATAGAAAAAGCTCTCTCATTACATGATGCGGTTTTACTTGCAGAAAAAGTAACAAGCGCACTTAAACGATTTGAGCATAACAAATTACAATCAGAAAAAAGAGATGTTTATTTACTCGCTCAAACGCCTCAAGCGTTCTTAACAGAAAAGATTCGTTATGCACACATACGAAATGAAACAGCATTTGATGATGATATCTCACTATATCAATCTTTTTACCCAGAAGATAACATACATGTCTTAATCAATGAAGATATTAATCTAAAAGTAACCTATCCAGAAGATATTTTATTTGTTAAGCAACGTTTAGAAAGGGATGATGATATGCGTATTGGTCATAGTTTTGATTTGCATCAATTAGCACCTAACCGTAAACTCATATTAGGTGGTGTAGACATACCTCATGACATGGGATTACTCGGTCACAGTGATGCTGACGTATTACTTCATGTCATCACCGAAGCTATGCTCGGGGCACTTGCCTTAGGTGATTTAGGAACTTATTTTCCTGATACAGACCAATCCATAAAAGATATCGACTCTTCCAAAATTCTTATCTATGTGTATAATATGATTAGAGAAAGAGGATATGAAATTGGCAATATGGATGCGACCATCTATGCAGAACGACCCAAACTTAATCCTTATATCTCAGTTATTCGAGAAAGTATTGCACAAAAACTAAGCATACCTATCGATAAAATATCCGTTAAAGCAACCACTTATGAAAAAATGGATGCTATCGGTCAAGAAAAAGCGATGGCTGCTGAAGCTATCGTGATGTTAAAGAAGGTACAGATATGATAATAGATACTTCATTTGGTCAATTTGAACTCATTAAAAACCATCGAGATGCATTTGACTTACTTAAATTCCAAGAACGGTATGTTGATGTTGCATTTGATCGCTATACGTATTTAGTAGGTGATATGAGCTCATCGATTTTAAGACTTAAAGGATTTAATTCCGATCCTAAAAGTCCGAATGGATTTAAACGAATCCCGGATTACTTAAATGAGTCATGCAATATGAATTGTGGCCATTATGTGTTAAAAAGATTAAAACCAGCTCAAGAGAAATTAATTGATATTTAAGTAGTCATGATATATACTAAAATCGAGAGGTGAATGTGATGAATGATACAAAACAACAAGTCTTAGACTTGATTCATAAGGTAAGACCTTACCTACAAAGAGATGGCGGCGATATTGAAGTCATCAATGTCGAAGACGGCATCGTTTATGTGAAGATGCTTGGAGCATGTGATGGTTGTATGGCACTCGATGTGACTCTAAAACAAGGTATTGAAACCATGTTATTAGAAAATGTGCCAGGCGTTATTGCTGTTGTAACAGTCGATTAATGAAGAGACGAACTTCGTCTTTTTTTCTCTACCAATAGGAGGTTATAAATATGAGTAGAACAGTTGGAATAGTTGTCGATTCGATTGCAGGTTTAACAAGAGAATTTGTTAAAAAACATAACATCTCAGTTGTGCCTTTAAAAGTCATCATTGGACAAAAAGAATATGTGGATGGGGATTTTGATCAAGATTTAGTGATTCAAGCCCTACATCAAAAAATTCAAATTAGAACATCACAACCCGCACCAGAACTCTTTATGCAGGCTTTTGAAAGTCAATTACTATCTTATAAAGAAGTGATTTGTATCACCATTTCTAAGAACCTAAGCGGAACGTATAACAGTGCAAATCTCGCTAAAACCATTATTAATAATGAACACGTTCATATCGTTGATTCAGAATCAAATGTGAGTGGTATAGCTTATTTGGTTGAAAGAGTCCTTGAATTCCTAGAAGAAGGGCATTCAGCTTTAGAAGCAATCGATTTTCTTGAAGAAGAAAAAGATAAAGGATCAATTATATTTACAGTAGATAATCTTCAAAGTCTTGTTCAAGGTGGACGTTTAAGTAGAGTTCAAGCGATTATTGGTAACATTTTAAAAATTAAACCCATTTTAAGATTTAAAAAAGGTGTATTATCAGTTGAACACAAGGTGAGAAGTTTTCTAAATGTACTTCTTTATATCGCAAATGAAACTAAAAAACTTCTCGAACATGGAAAAGTTGTTGTTCGAATTGCTTATGTCGATACAACAGTTCATGCAAAAGAACTCGAACACCTTATCTATCAATTAGGTGATGATGTCTCTGTTTCTATTGTAGGAGTAATTAGCCCAGTTGTGTCAGCTCATGTTGGCTTAGGTGGTTTAGGTGTCTTTTTAACAAAAGTTTAACTAAGAGACTTCACACGAAGTCTTTTATTTATGAAAACGTATCACATCTCATATTTCTTCCTTTCGCTATGAAATATGATATAATCATAACGAGGTTTTTGATATGAAGATAAAAGATAACATTATATGCAAGGTAACAGGTGTACAACCCTACGGCGTCTTTGTTTCATGCGATGAATACTCAGGTCTTATTCATATCTCTGAAATATCTGATCAATTTGTACCAAAAATCGATGACATCTTAACAGTTGGAGATGAAATCGAGGTCATCGTCTTAGAGATTGATGAAGATTCAAAAAGATTAAAGTTGTCTTATAAACAGGCACACCCCATTCATCCACGAATCAAAAAATTAGTTAAAATCCGTATTGGGTTTCATTCGTTAGCGAAAGCATTACCCCACTGGATTGAAAAACAAAAGAATAGAGGAAATTAATATGGCACATATCAACATTGATTTAAGAGATGCGCGTTCTTTTTTGAACGCCCAACCCGAAAGTCTACAAAACAAAGTTAATGAATTACATCAAATGATTCATGGTAAAACAGGAAAAGGCAATGATTACTTAGGTTGGTTAGACCTTCCTTACACATATGATAAAAATGAATATGGAAGAATTTTGTCAGCTGCTAATCGAATAAAGGAACAATCTAAGGTCTTAGTTGTTATTGGTATTGGTGGATCTTATTTAGGTGCGAAAGCTGGACTTGAGTTCTTACATGAACCGTTTAAGAAAAGCAAATTAGAAATCATTTTTGCGGGTCATCATATGTCTGGACACTATTTAGCTAATCTACTTAAATATTTAAAAAAGAAAGATTTTAGCATTAATGTCATTTCAAAATCAGGAACAACCACAGAACCAGCAATCGCATTCCGTATTTTAAAAAATGCACTTGAAGAAAAATATGGTTTAGAAGAAGCAAAAAAACGTATTTATGCCACCACAGATGCAAAAAGAGGAGCACTATATACAGTTGCTAAAGAAAATGGGTATGAAATGTTTGTTATTCCCGATGATGTCGGTGGAAGATATTCAGTCTTAACTGCAGTCGGTCTTTTACCGCTTGCTGCCGCATCTATTAACACAGATCGTATCTTAAAAGGTGCTCAAGATGCATATGATCGCTTTAAGATTGCAGATTTAAAAAAGAATGAATCATACTTATATGCAGCAACACGTTATCTTTTATATACACAAGGTAAAAAAATTGAAATGCTCGTTGGTTATGAACCTAATTTACTCTATGTCAATGAATGGTGGAAACAACTCTATGGTGAATCTGAGGGTAAAGACTTTAAGGGTATCTTTGTAGCAAGCGCTAACTTTTCAACTGATCTTCACTCTTTAGGACAATACATTCAAGAAGGCGAAAGACATTTATTTGAAACCGTCATTCAAGTGAAGAAATCAGTGAAAGATGTCATTATTCCAGAAGAAAAGAATGATTTGGACGAATTAAATTATCTCAAGGGTAAACCTCTATCATATGTGAACTTACAAGCACTAAAAGGAACCATGATGGCACATAAAGATGGATTAGTACCCAACATCTTACTTCAAATTCCAAGTTTTGATCCATATACGTTTGGGTACTTAGTTTACTTTTTTGAAAAAGCATGCGCATTATCCGCATATTTAATCGATGTGAACCCCTTTAATCAACCCGGTGTAGAAGCATATAAGAAAAACATGTTTGCTCTACTTGGTAAAAAGGGTTATGAACATATCATAAAGTAGGGATGTTATGAAAATAAAAACAACCCACTCAGCAGAAGGCACTGAAGCCTTAGGTTATGAATTAGGGTTACTCTTAAAAGATGAATATCATGTCGTTATTCTTTTAGATGGCGATTTAGGTGCAGGTAAAACAACATTTACAAAAGGTATTGCACGAGGTGTTGGTGTTACAGATATCGTCAATAGTCCAACCTATACCATTTTAAAAAAATATAATACAAAAGACTATAAAAAAATGTTATACCATCTTGATTTATATCGTTTAGATAAAGTCGGAGATGACTTTGATTTAGAAGAATATATGGATGGTCAAGGTATAGTCGTTGTTGAATGGCCTTATAAGGTTTCAGAGTTTATGCCTAAGGATTATTTACTTGTTCAGATTAAAAAAATAAGCGAACAAGAGCGCGAGTTTACTATGACTTGTGTGGGGATCCCATGTAAAAGGGCGGTGCAATATATATGAAACGATTATTATTTGATGTATCGACAAATGTGATGTATGTCGGCTATTCGAAAGACAACATCCTTGTCGATTTTTCAATTCGTATAGCTCAAAGGGATCATGCCAAGTATTTAGTGGATCGTATTGATCAAGTGCTACGAAGAAATAAGTTAAAACTAGATGATATACATGAGATTATTATCGGTATTGGACCAGGTTCATATACAGGTTTAAGAATTGCAGTGATGGTAGGTAAAATGCTTGCCTATACGAAGCATATTACACTCCGTACGGTATCATCTTTATTTTTTATGACCTCAGGTTATCAAGGACGAATCATTGCAGCGATGGATGCGAGAAGAGGTTATGTGTTTTCAGCGATTTACGAAAATGGATTAGTGCTTCTTGAGGATGGTTATCGAAAGCTTTCTGATATTTATGAAGATAAAGCCATTAAAGGTGCGCAAATGGTTTTTATAAATGATCGCACTTTTGAGATATGCCCAAAATGTATTTATGAAAAATCGGTTGTTGTTGAACACATCCACGATTTGATTCCTAATTACTTAAGAGAAACAGAAGCGGAAAGAAACTATGATCAGAAAAGCGAAAATTGATGATATACCTGCTTTAGTTGCTATTGAAAAAAAGGTGTTTGAACAATCTCTAGGTGAATCATTTTTGTATGATGAGTTTTTACTTAATCCTTTTGCTCACTATTTCGTATATGAAATCAATCAAACTGTCGTGGGTTATATCGGATATCGAGCAATTGATACACAATCAGAAATGATGAATTTTTGTGTCGACCCTATGTATCAAGGGAAGCATATCGGATCAGAAATATTGACCTATACAATCGATTACTTAAAAAAATTAGGTATAAAAACCATTCTTTTAGAAGTTCGTACTTCAAATGATAAAGCCATTAAAACCTATGAAAAATTTGGATTTAAAAAGAGTCATATTCGAGAACAGTATTATGGAAATGAAGACGCCTACGTCTTTATTAAGGAGGTGTAAATGTGATTATATTAGCAGTTGAATCGAGTTGTGATGAAACAAGTGTAGCACTCGTTAAAGATGGCAAAGATGTTTTATCACATATTATATTATCACAAATGGATATTCATGCCATCTATGGTGGTGTAGTCCCAGAAATCGCCTCACGTAACCATGTTGTACATATGACACGTGTTTTTGAACAGGCTATTGAGAACTCAAAAATAGAGATAAAAGATATCGATTTGGTTGCGGTTACGCATGGACCAGGATTAATCGGATCACTTCTTGTAGGTATCAATGCAGCAACTGCTTTTGCGTTTGCTCATCAAAAACCAATCATTGGTGTGAATCATTTAGTGGGTCATCTTTATGCAGCAAACATTGATAATGATATCAAGTTTCCTGCAGTTGCCTTATTAGCAAGTGGTGGACATACAGAGCTTTTATATATGAAAGATCACATGGATATCAAACTTTTAGGAACGACACTTGATGATGCTGTTGGTGAAGCATATGATAAGGTTGCTCGTGTCTTAGGACTTCCTTATCCAGGTGGACCTATCGTTGACGAACTCGCATTAAAAGGGGTGGACACCTATCATTTACCTAGACCATTTCTTGATAAAAACGAACATAATTTTAGTTTTTCAGGATTAAAAAGTGCAGTTATTAATTTAGTTCATAACGCACATCAAAAAGGTGAAGAAGTTCGAATTAATGATATGTGTGCTTCTTTTCAAGCTAGTGTTTTAGATGTCTTAATTGAAAAAACGAAACATGCCGCTAAGACATATGAAGCAAAACAAATCATCTTAGCTGGCGGGGTTGCAGCGAATAAAGGTCTAAGACAACGTATCGCAAAAGAAATACCAAACTTTGAAATTATCATTCCAAAAATGGAATATTGTACAGATAATGCAGCCATGATTGGTGCTGCAGCCTATTATCAATATCTCAAAGAAGGAGCAACAAAAAACTATTTAATTAGTGGTTATTCCACGATGCCTTTTGAAAAAATAACTTAACTTATGAGACCTTTGTTTACGAACAAGGGTTTTCTTTTTGAAAGATAAATGAAAGGTTCTTTAAAAGACAGTTTTCTCGCGATATCTTGCGAAATTCTTGTTTTTTATAACATAAAAGAATATGATAATGTTAAAAGGATGTGATTGAATGAAATTCTTATTTAAATTGATTTTTATACCAATTTTCACCATTGTGATTATTCCCCTTATTTTCCTAGCAATCATGTATAAGAGTGTAGAAATTCCAGTTGATGACTTTGATGTTGCTGGAACCTCAGTGGATATATCAGGAATGATTAATGATGAATTTGATGCCTTTCTAGAAAATCCTAGTCATGATAGTACACTTGGTGTCGATCTATCTCAAAAAGATGTTAACACGATACTGTTAAAGCAATTAAGACAAATGAATCCACAGTACCTTGATGAAGAAGCAACAGATGATAAGCGACTTTATGTGATGAAAGAACCCATGGCAGGTTATCAAGGATCATGGATTCGATTTAAAGATGATACAATTGAAATTGAATCAGGTATTCATGCTTTCGTTTCAAGTTTTACATTTAAAACAGCATTATTATTAGAATTTAAAGCAAACATAGACACCGATGAAGTTGTCTTAAAACTGAATAAAGTCAATGTAGGCAATTTACCACTTGCGTGGTTATTTGGAGTCGTAGACTGGGCTTTTGAAAAAGCTACAGGAGATTCCATTGAACTCATGATCAATGATCAATTAAAAGGATTAGCAACATTTGATCCAAAAACAAGAGAAATTCGTATGGATGTAAATAATCTCATCCAAGAAGCATTCTCGGATGATGAAGAAACTAAAGTATTAGTCAATTCGCTCATTACTTTTGTCAAAGAAAATGAACTCGTTGATATTGGTTTTTCAGATGAAACATTTGGTGCATCTTTAGGTCTAGGTAAGATATGGGAAGAAAACTTTAATCCATATGAAGTACCTACAGCTTTAAGAATAAACAATGAATCTGATATACAAACTATTTTGGCCAATCGCGCATCTACACTCATTTTATCAACACTATCATCAAGTGAAGATTTGTTCATCGATATTGATGAAGTGACGCTTAATCGAATCTTTGACTATTTTTTGAGGGAGAGCAGATTACCTAGTGGAGCTATTCAGGAACAGGAAATCATGCCGGGATATATCATGAAAATCTTGATGCCTTACGTCTCCATGGTCAATAGTGAGTTTACTGTAAATATTCCTTTAGTGATTGAAAAAATCGGATCTGAAGCGACCCATTCATTTGAATCAATTATCCGTATAGCTGCAACCACTTCAGTCAGCGGAGGAAACTTACTCATCAATCTTCAATCCATTAAAGCAGGTAATGGTGATGATCCATTAACATTAGAAGGAGCATTTTTAAATGATGTCTTAGCACTCATTGGTGATGGTGGTGGATTCATCCAAAAGGATGCAAATGATAACTACGCATTTGTAGTTGAAGATTTCTATGGTCAGTTAGATTCAGACACACTTTCCATTAAAAACATTAGCGTTGTAGGTAGCAACCTTAGAATGTTCATCGAAATTGTTGACATAGGATTGCCAATCCAAGAAATTCAAGACGCAATTCAAGATATATTAGAAGTACTAGATAATCCAGAATATGCTGAAATACAAGATGCTATTGATGATGTTTTAGCAGCACTTGCAGACCCTGAATTAGACCCAAGTGATGTTGAACAAGCATTAGCTGATTTACTTGGTGGTATCGAGGATTTAGATCCCGATCAGCAACAAGCACTTTATCAAGATATGCTTAATGCACTCGGAGATTTAGAAGATTTTGATTACGAGAATTTATTCGATTTAATTCCATAAAACAAATTGTTTCAATCGGTTGATTTTTATCAGCCGATTTTTTTTCTAAACTTGTAGTTTAGATAAAATTGTCATATAATAGATGAGACAATGAGGTGAATTTTTATGGAAAATCATTCAAACTTTATTAAAACAATTATTGAATCCGACTTAGCATCTGGAAAACACAAAGAAATCATCACACGCTTTCCACCTGAACCTAACGGATTTTTACACATCGGTCATGCAAGAGCCATCATCACCGATTTTGAGTCTGCACTCCAATATGGTGGTTACACAAATCTAAGATACGATGATACAAACCCAGAAAAAGAAGATGATGTTTATGTTCGTGCGATATTAAACGATATTCGATGGTTAGGTTACGAACCAAAATACGTTTTTTTCGCATCTGACTATTTTGATGAAATGTTTGAACGTGCGGTTTTATTAATTAAAAAAGGATTAGCATATGTCGATCACTCCACACCTGAAGAGATGTCAAAAGATCGAGGGAATGTTAATACACCAGGTAAAGAATCGATTTATCGTACACGAAGCATTGAAGAAAACTTAGCATTATTCTATCAAATGAGAGATGGTAAGTTTAAAGAAGGCGAATGTGTATTACGTGCAAAAATAGATATGGCAAGTCCAAATATGAATTTAAGAGATCCAGCACTATACCGTATTTCTTATGCTGAGCATCATAGACAAGGGAAAAAATGGTGCATTTATCCAATGTATGATTATGCTCACCCTCTTGAAGATGCGATAGAAGGGATTACACACTCCTTATGTAGTTTAGAGTTTGAAGATCATCGTCCACTTTATGATTGGGTAGTTAGGGAAACAGAAATGCCACTTGTTCCTCGTCAAATTGAGTTTGGACGTTTATCCATTGAAAATACAGTCATGAGTAAGAGATATTTGCGCGAGCTTGTTGAAACAGGTAAAGTCACTGGTTGGGATGATCCACGCATGCCAACATTACAAGGTCTTCGAAGAAGAGGTTATACACCAGATGCTATTCGTTCATTTGTCTTATCCACTGGTCTTTCTAAAGTAAACTCAACGGTTGGTGTTGATATGCTTGAAGCAGCACTTCGTGATGATTTACAAGATAAAGCAAAACGTGCTATGGCTATCATCAATCCACTCAAAGTGACATTAACTAATTATCCTGAAGACAAAATTGAATACTTTGAAGTACCTTATCATGCAGATAAACCAGAATTAGGTTCTAGACATATTCCATTTTCTAAACATATATATATTGAACAAGATGATTTTGTTGTTACAAAGCCAAATAACAAATATAAAAGACTTGCATTGGGTGAAGAAGTTAGACTCTTCCATGCTTATTTCATTAAAGCAAACGATGTCGTATATGACAACGATGGAAACGTCATCGAAGTTCTAGCAACCTATGATGAATTAACCAAATCAGGATCAGGATTCAATGAAAGAAAACCTAATGGAACCATCCATTATGTTGAACAAACACAAGCCATTCCAGCAACATTTAATTTCTTTGGTCCAATGATTATTGGCGATGATTCGATGGATTTAAAAGATCGATTTAATAAAGATTCATGGATCATTAAAAAAGGCTATGTGGAAAAAGCTTTAAGCGAAACACAACCAGAAGATAAATTCCAATTCATGAGAAATGGATATTTTAATGCAGACACACATAGTACAAAAGAATCGCTTATCTTTAACGAAATAGTTCCTTTAAAGAGCTCATATAAATAAAAAGGAAGATGTCCATTGAATTTCCTAACGACACTAAATGAATCTCAATTAAAAGCGGTCATCCACCCAGATGGACCGCTTTTTGTTGTTGCTGGTGCTGGAACTGGAAAAACAAAAACATTAACTTCACGGATTGCTTATCTTATTATGAATGGTGTTGAACCTTCTCATATCTTAGCTGTGACATTCACGAATAAGGCAGCTAGAGAAATGAAATCACGTGTGGTTGATATGACAGGACCACACGCGATGCGTGTATGGTTATTTACTTTCCACGCATTTGGTCTTCAAATGTTAAGAAGACACATTGCAGAACTACCTTATGGCTATCGACCAAATTTTAACGTGATTGATGAAGATGATGCGAAAAAAATTATCGCTGAACAAATTAAAGACATCGGATTAGATATCAAACACTTTTCAGTTAAAGCGATTAGAAATTTAATCTCTTTATATAAATCAAGAAGAATGCCAGAGTTTGAGCGAACAGATGAAGAAAAAATCTATAAAAGATATCAAGAGTATTTAAGAGAGAATCAATTACTCGATTTTGACGATTTACTGATTTACACACTTGAACTATTTGAACATCATAAAGCCATTCGTGAATACTATCAAACCTATTTTGAGCATATCTTAGTTGATGAGTTTCAAGATACCGATAAAATACAATACGAACTATTAAAGATTTTAGGGTTACACCATAAGAATGTTTTTGTCGTAGGCGATCCTGATCAAAGCATTTATGCATTTCGTGGAGCAAACTATGAAAATGCAAGACTCTTTGAATCCGATTTTGGTGCAAAACAAGTTTTACTTGAACAGAACTACCGGTCAACCAATCAAATCTTAAAAGCTGCTAACCAATTAATTAATTATAATTTTAATCGACCAGCAGCAAAAAATTTAGAAAGTGATCTAGGTTTCGGTGAAGCACCCATCTATCATCATGCACAAACTGATTTAAAAGAATCCTTTTTTGTAGTTAATGAAATTCAACGACTTCATCAATTAGGTTATGCTTATGATGATATGGCCGTTCTTTATCGAAATAATGCATTATCTCGTTTATTTGAAGATTCTTTTATTAAGGCAGGTATTCCATATATCATTTATGGAGGAATTTCCTTTTATGAAAGAAAAGAAATCAAAGATGCACTTGCTTATATTCGTTTAACGTTAGATACATCCCAAGATTTTTATTTCAAACGAGTTGTTAATGTTCCTAAGCGTTCCATTGGTTTAGTGAGTATACAAAAACTGGAGTTACGTGCTAAAGAACTAGGTGTTCCAATGTTTGATGCGATAGAGTATACAGACCTAACACCTTCTTCAAAAAAGAGCTTACTTGATTTTAAAAACCTTATATTGACGATGCAAGAAGATTTTTCTCATATGTTTGAACTTGCTCAAATCATGCCATATATCATGAACAAAACAGGTTATTTAGACATGTTACGTGCTGAAAATGATGAAATTGCTGATGATCGTATCAACAACTTAAAAGAACTCCAAACGGTTTTTGTTCGAGGAGATATGTATTATGAAGGTTCATTTGTTGAAAAGATTAATGAACTCTTAGATCAAATTGCACTCTATACTGATTTAGATCAAGATGTTGAAGAATTTGATCATGTCAAACTTGCGACATATCATCAAGTCAAGGGTTTAGAGTTTAGAGTTGTCTTTATGGTTGTGATGGAAGAAAACATCTTCCCAAGTGATCGTTCTTTGATGAACCCATCTGATATGGAAGAAGAAAGACGAATCGCTTATGTGGGGATTACAAGAGCAAAAGAAAAGTTATACATGAGCTATGCAGATCAACGTTTAGTTTATGGTTCTATTCGTTATAGTTATCCCTCTCGCTTTATTCAAGAATCTAGAATCAAAGTGGATGAGCCTAAAACCGTTTATCAAAATGAGAATATCTCTAATCTTTTAAAAACAGGAGATCATGTGGATCATAATGTTTTTGGTAGAGGTGTTGTCATCACAGTAGTGGATGATGTAGCCACCATAGCATTTGCTATGCCACATGGGATAAAAAAGATTTTGGAAAGTCACCCCGCTATTAAAAAAATAGTCAAGTAAAAATGAGCTATATCATCTACTATATAGTGGGTGATATGATGCATTTAAATGATGAACAAAAGAAAGTCATTGAAAGCGATAATCGCTTTCTTTTTTTACTTGCAGGTGCAGGAAGTGGTAAAACAAGAGTCATTGTTGAAAAGATCAAATATGTGATTGAATCAGGGATTAATCCAAAAGAGATATTAGCCATTACGTTCACACGAAAGTCAGCACATGAAATGAAAGAAAGAATTAAAAACAGTGACATAGATATTCATACATTTCATCAATTTTGTTTGATCAAATTACAAGATTTAGGATATCCATATAAAATCATTGATGAAGAAAAAATACCATTTAATCAGGAACAATTACTCAAAATAACACGATATAAAAATAGTCTATATCGCAAAAGAAAGCCATTTATCTATGATAAATATCAAGCCTATTTAAACGGTAACCAGTTAAAAGATTTTGATGATTTATTACATGATTTTATAAAACGCGTTCAACTTAAAACATATAAGCCCGCATATAAATATATATTTATTGATGAATTTCAAGATACAAATCTTCTTCAATATGAAGTCTTAAAAAAGATGATTATTAAAGAGACGTGTGTACTTGCTGTAGGTGATCCAGATCAAAGTATTTATGCATTCCGTGGTGCACAATCTAAGATCATCACTCAGTATGTAAAAGACTATCAAGCCATGATCTTTACGCTTCAAACTAACTATCGTTCATCACCAGAAATCATTATGTGTGCCAATCGTTTGATTTCAATTAATAACCGAAAGTATAAAAAGAATTTGATTTCTTCTCAACCTTCTATGGAACTCCCAAGCATCTATCGTCATCTTAACGAAACAACAGAAAGTATATGGTTAATCGAACGCATTAAATCTTGGACGAAACAAGGATATAAGTATGAAGATATTGCTGTTTTATATCGAAATCATGATCGATCTTATGAGTTAAGATATCAACTAGATTCGAAAGATATACCATACATGAAAGATAAACATATGTATGATTTATCGGGTATTCATTTACTTACTATACACCAAGCAAAAGGTTTAGAATTTAAAATCGTTTGCATTATTGGATTAGAAAATCGTGTCTTTCCGACATCATATGTTCACACGCAATCCAATGTTGATGAGGAAAGAAGGCTTATGTTTGTAGCAATGACACGAGCAAAACACCAACTCATCATGTCTTATGTTCTTGAAGATTCATTTAACCAAAGAAAAAAACCATCAAAATTTATTAAGGAATGTAGACTCAAAATCCAAAAAATAAATTGAATAATGGTATAATACCATTGGGTGATTTCAATGGATATTAAAAATCGTATCAAAGAGCTTGTAAAGATGATTAATCAAGCAAATTATGATTATCACACGCTTGATCAACCGAACATATCTGACCAAACTTATGATGCTTTGTTTAAAGAATTAGTTGAATTAGAATTAGCATATCCAGCATATAAAGAAAAAGATTCACCAACCGAAAAAGTTGGTGGAGTTGTTTTAGATGGATTCGAAAAAGTTAAGCATTCTACACCCATGATGAGTTTATCAAACGTGTTTAACCATGAAGAACTAAAGCAATTCCATGATCGTATTTTAAAAACTACTAAACAGTTTACCTATGTTACAGAATTAAAGATTGATGGATTAGCAGTTAGCCTTACATATGAAAAAGGCTATTTTATGCGTGCAGCAACTCGTGGTGATGGATCAACGGGTGAAGATATCACTCAAAACGTGAAAACCATTAAATCGATTCCTTTAAAGTTAAGTGAGGATATTGATATTGAGGTTAGAGGAGAAATCTTTATGCCTCACGCTAGTTTCAAAAAAGCAAATGAAGAACGATTAGATAAAAATGAACCCCTATTTGCAAATCCTCGAAACGCAGCAGCAGGTACGATTAGACAATTAGATTCGAAGATAGTAGCAAATAGACAACTAGATTGTTTTATCTACACCATCGTGAATGCACCAGCTTATGTTTCAACTCAAAAGGAGTCACTTGATTATTTAAGAAAGCTTGGGTTTAAAGTTAATCCTTATGATCATCATGTCTTAACGATAGATTCATTAATGCATCAGATTGAAACATATGATGAGATTCGGAAAACATTAGCATATGACACGGATGGTGTCGTTATTAAAGTCAATGAATTTAACTTATATGATATGATTGGTTTTACAGCCAAATCCCCTAAATGGGCTACAGCTTATAAATTTCAAGCTGAGCAGGTTGAGACCATCTTAAAAGATATCACTTTCCAAATTGGAAGAACAGGTGTCGTCACTCCGGTTGCAGAATTGGAACCAGTTCTTGTATCAGGTTCAAAGGTATCAAGAGCAACACTGCACAACGAAGATTATATACGCACAAAAGATATTCGCATTCATGATACAGTGCTTATCCATAAGGCAGGAGAAATCATTCCTGAAGTGATTGAAGTCGTTCGATCAAAAAGAACAAATCAAAAGCCATTTCAAATGATTAATGTCTGTCCGATTTGTCAAGCCGAACTCATTCGTAAACAAGGTGAAGCAGATTATTATTGTTCCAACACATCATGCCCAGGTCGAAATATCACTAGTTTAATCCATTATGCGAGTCGAGTTGCTATGGATATTGATACACTAGGTGAAAAAGTGGTTGAAACACTACATGAAGTCGGTTTTTTAAACACCATATCAGATATTTATAAGTTACATAGATATAAAGAAGAGTTAAAAGAACTTCCTGGTTTTGGTGATAAAAAAGTTGATAAATTACTTGATGCTATTGAAAAAAGTAAACATCAAACATTGGATAAGTTTATTTTTGGTTTAGGGATTAAACACGTAGGGGCAAAGGTTGCTAAAACGTTAATCAAACATTATCCTTCTATTGATGCTCTTAAACAAGCAACTTTAGATGATTTAAACCATATTAAAGATATCGGTGAAATGATAGCAAAAAGTATTGTTTCATATTTTAATGATGAACAAAATTTAGCACTGATCGAAGAACTAAAAATGCTAGGTGTAGATATTGAACACAAAAAAGTAGATACGAAAGATAAACCCTTTGATGGATTAACCTTCGTTTTAACAGGAAAACTGGAACTATTTTCAAGAGATCAAGCATCTGATATCATTGAAAAATTAGGGGGAAATGTTTCTTCTTCTGTCTCAAGCAAAACACACTACGTCTTAGCAGGAGAAGATGCAGGATCAAAATTAAAGAAAGCAAATGAACTAGGCATCAAGGTGATTGATGAAAAAGCATTTCAGGTAATGATTGATGGACTTTATTAAAGTTTTTGGAGCAAGAGAAAATAATCTCCAAAATATTGACATTCAAATACCTAAAAACAAACTTGTTGTCATGACAGGTATTTCAGGTTCTGGTAAGTCTTCACTTGCTTTTGATACGTTATATCAAGAGGGACAACGAAGATACATGGAATCTCTTTCAGCATATGCAAGACAATTTCTTGGTAATTTTGAAAAACCAGATGTCGATCGTATTGAAGGATTATCACCCTCTATTTCCATTGATCAAAAAACAACATCTAATAATCCTCGTTCGACAGTGGGAACAGTCACCGAAATTTATGATTATTTAAGATTGCTTTATGCAAGAATAGGTATTCCTTATTGTCCGGGGACCAATGATCCTTTAACCAAACAAACCATTGAAGAAATGACACTTAAAGTTCTAAGTTTAAAAGAAGGTTCAAGAGTCCTTATTTTGTCTCCTGTTATTGAACAACAAAAAGGATCTCATAAAAAATTAGCAGAACAATTTTTAAAAGATGGATTTACACGTGCTTTAGTCAATGGAGAAAGTGTATTGCTTGAAGAATTTGTTGAGCTTGATAAAAATAAGAAACACGACTTCTTTTTAATCATTGATCGATTAATCATCAAAGATGGATTAAGAAGTCGATTATATGATGCACTAGAATTAGCTGCGAAACTCGCAAACGGAAAAACAAGAGTTCTTGTCAATGATAAAGACATGCTATATTTCAGTCAAAACTATTCATGCATGGGATCTGATTTTACCATTCCCGATTTAGAACCTCGTCTTTTTTCATTTAACGTTCCCATTGGGGCTTGTCCTTCGTGTAATGGATTAGGGGTAAGACTTGAAGTCGTGAAAGAGCTTGTTGTTAACCCAGAAAAGAGCTTAAATGAAGGTGGCTTATTGCCATATAAAAATAATGATGATAATAACTTATCTTCTCAAATGCTAGAAGATGTATGTAAAAAATATAAAATTGATATGAATGTTCCTATGTCTGAATTATCAGAGGAACACATGAACATCATCTTATATGGCTCACCAGATAAGATTCATCATAAACTCGTATCCACATCAGGTAGAACCCATGAAAAATATGAGTATTATGAAGGTCTGATAACCAATTTAACACGTCGTTATCGTGAAACAACGAGTGAATGGATTCGCCAATGGATCGAAACATTTATGACCGAATCTGAGTGTCCATTATGTCATGGAGCCAGACTTAATGAGATGGCATTATCGGTTAAAATAGGTCGTAAAAACATTGATGAACTGACCCGCTTATCCGTTGATGATGAGATCACTTTTTTACAAAAACTAAATTTAAGTGTTGAACATCAACAAATATCAAAGCTTGCTTTACAAGAAGTGATTAATCGATTGAACTTCTTAAAAGATGTCGGATTAGGCTATTTAACACTCTCTAGAAATGCAGGTTCATTATCAGGAGGAGAAGCACAGCGCATAAGGCTTGCTACTCAAATTGGATCAAAATTAACTGGTGTTTTATATGTATTAGATGAACCATCGATCGGTCTACATCAAAGAGATAATGCAAAACTCATTGATACTCTCAAAAAAATGAGAGACCTTGGTAATACACTTGTTGTCGTTGAACATGATCATGAAACGATGCTAGCCAGTGACTATTTAATTGATATTGGTCCAAGAGCTGGTATTCACGGTGGAAAGGTTGTAGCTGCGGGTACACCTCAAGAAGTGATGGATAATGAAAATAGCATAACAGGGCGATATTTAAAAGGTTTAGAAAAAGTTGATGTTCCACAAACAAGAAGAACAGGCAACGGTTTTGATATTATGGTTGTTGGTGCTAAAGCGAATAACCTAAAGGATATTACTGTTTCTTTTCCTATCGGAAAATTCACCGTAGTTACCGGTGTATCAGGTTCTGGAAAATCAACACTTGTCAATGAAATTTTACTTAAAGGTCTACAACAAAAATACTACAAATCAAAAGATAAACCAGGACTTCATACATCCATCAATGACAATCATATGATTGATCGTGTGATTGAAATTTCACAATCACCAATTGGAAGAACACCAAGGTCTAATCCAGCGACCTATACAGGTGTGTTTGATGATATTCGTGATTTATACTCACAGACCAATGAAGCGAAGGCTAGAGGATATCAAAAAGGACGTTTCTCATTTAATGTGCGTGGTGGACGATGTGAAGCATGCGGTGGTGATGGACTTAAAAAAATCTCGATGCATTTTTTACCTGATGTTTATGTACCTTGTGAGGTGTGTCATGGAACAAGGTACAATCATGAAACACTTCAAATCAAATACAAAGGAAAACATATCGCTCATGTCCTTGATATGACAATTGAAGATGCTTTATCATTTTTTGAGAATCATCCTAAAATTAGTCAAAAATTACAAACGATTTATGATGTAGGTCTAGGGTATATTACCTTAGGTCAATCAGCAACAACCTTATCTGGTGGAGAAGCACAACGTGTCAAGCTTGCGAGTGAACTCTATCGTCGTATCACCTCATCATCCATCTACATTTTAGATGAACCAACAACTGGACTTCATACAGATGATGTGAAACGGCTCATTAAGGTGCTTCATAAAATTGTTGATGATGGAGCAACCATGGTCGTTATTGAACATAATTTAGATGTGATTAAAAATGCTGACCACATCATCGACTTAGGACCAGAAGGTGGCGATGCGGGTGGAGAAATTGTTGCAATCGGCACACCTGAAGAGATTGCACATGTTGAAAAAAGTTATACAGGGCAGTACTTGCGTAAAGCTTTAAAATTTTGATAAACTAAAGCATTATGCTATAATCAACTATGTTGGGGGACACATATGAATCCAAATGATCATCAAAAAGATCCTAAAAAGCCAAGTGAAGAAGAGCTTTTAAGAATCTTAGAAGAATTAAAGAAACAGCAAGAGAAAAAACCAAAGAAAGTCTCGATTAGTTTAGGTTTTCTACTTCATCGAAACTATCTTGTTCATCTTCTTATATCACTAGCCATTAATCTAGTATTATTTGCAGTGATTATTGGTTTTTCTTCATCCATTAATCAACCCATCATCAATATTAATTTACCCGGGTATTTTTTAGGTGTGATTTTATTTACTTTTTTGGAAAACTTCCTAAAATTACTTTTATTTAAATACTTTATTCGCTTTATGTTATTATCGATGGGACTTATGTCGGTTGTTGCACAAATTATGATATTAGCTATCATTGATCAACTACTCATTGGATTTGACTTCAACGGTGTCGATCATTTAATTGTATTTACATTTATCTTCAGTTTACTTCGTCTGATCTTTTCAAGTTATTTACGAAAAATCTTATATGGTGACATATTCATCATACCAGGAGGGAAAAAATGAAATTAAAGATTAAACATTTGATTGATGATCTTGATCTTGAGTTATTGTCTCATAAGAAAGCACTCGAAAGAGAGATTAAATCAGAAATGCTTTCAAGACCTGGTGTCGAACTTGCAGGATTTCTCGATTTCTTTGATCCAGAAAGACTGATTCTTATCGGATCAAAAGAAGCACACTTTATGAAATTATTACCTATAGACATTCGTAGAGATCGTATTGAAGACATCATGATGAAAAAACCTCCAGGATTTATCTTTTCAACCAATGTTGAGATTGAAGATTTATTCTTTGATCTAGGTAATAAGTACAATGTAGCTATATTAAAAAGTAAATCCAGAACCACACCTTTATCAGGAACACTTTATGCATATCTACACTCCAAACTTGCACCTCGTACTAGCATGCACGGTGTACTCTTAGATATTTACGGCATGGGAACCTTGATTACAGGTAAATCAGGCATAGGTAAAAGTGAAACAGCATTAGAACTTATTAAACGAGGGCATATTTTAGTATCTGATGATCGAGTCGATATATTTGAACAATCACCAGGGATACTTATTGGTAGTGCACCTAAGATTTTAGAAAAATATATTGAGATTCGCGGAATTGGTATTGTTGATGTCGTTCAAATGTTTGGTGCGGGAGCATATAGAGAAAATAAAAAAATTAGACTTGTTGTCGAACTTGAACACTGGAAAAAGAATAAGCAATATGATCGTTTAGGCGTTGAATCCGAAACAGTTAAAATATTTAATACAGAGATTGCTAAAATTACGATACCTATTTTACCAGGGCGTAATGTAGCGACACTTGTTGAAAGTGCAGCCATGAATCAAAAATTAAAGTATCTTGGTTATAATGCAGCATTAGAACTTACAAACACGGTAGCTTTAGCAGCTCGAAGAAGAAGGGAAGAAGACGATGAGTAATTTTATCAAAACACACAAACGATCCATCAAAAAATATGGATTTGTATTAGGAGTATTTTTAACCGTTCTATTTTTAGCCATCATTACACAAACCAATGTACCCTTTGATCCACCATCAAAATATTACAATCCAACAGCTTTAAAAATAACAAACAGTATTCAAATTCAATGGTATGCTGTATTTATCTTAACTGGACTTTCCCTAGGAGCATATCTCACTTATGATGAGTTTAAAAAAGTAGGATGGAATCCAGACTGGTTATTTGATGCACTTGTGATAGCTGTTCCACTTTCAATTATTGGATCTCGATTATATTATGTCGTTTTTGATCCAACCCCTGATTACAAAAACATCGCAGATGTGATTGGTATTTCTGGAGGAGGAATCTCAGGATTATCGATTCATGGAGCGGTCATTACAGCATTTATCTTCGTCTATTTTTGGACAAAAAAGAAAAAGATTAGTTTTTGGGTTTTAGCAGATAGCCTAGCTATCGGATTCCTTGTAGGCCAAATCTCTGGTCGCTGGGGAAACTTCATGAATAGTGAATTATATGGTCCAGTGATTGAATCTCAATCATTTATCAACCTTTTACCCCCATTCATTCGTAATGGGATGTTTATTGACGGTTTATATCGTCATCCAACCTTCTTATATGAAAGTTTCTGGAATTTCTTAGGTCTTGTTTTCTTACTGATAGCTCGTCGTAAGAGATGGTTTAAAGTCGGCGATGTCATGGGACTTTATTTAATTTGGTATGGTATCGGAAGAGGAGCTATCATTGAACCTCTTCGCACACAAGGTGCTCCTGGAGACCCACTTGTTTTATTTGGAGTTTATATTAATATTTGGTTATCTTTATTCTTATTTGCATTAGGTGGAGTTGCTATTATTGTAGGAAAAAGATATTTCATTAAAAATCAACCTTATTACGTCGATATACTTGTAAAAGAGGAAAACGCATTAAATAATGAAAATTAAAACCATTTTATTCGATTTAGATGGAACACTGATTAACACCACCGATATCATTTTATCTACCTTCATCGAGACATTTAAATACTTCATGCCCAATTTAGTTCTTGATTCAAAAGAATTAACAAACTTTTTAGGACAGACGTTATTTACAACATTTGAATATTATGCAGATTCGAAAGAAAAAGTGGATGAGATGGTCAAATATTACCGAATCTTATCGAATGATAAAATTGAGCAAGGGTTGAAAGCTTTTCCTTTTGCTAAAGAGACCTTACAATATTTAAAAAAGAAAAATATTCAAATAGGTGTTGTGACATCTAAAATGAAAAGTATTGCAACCTATCATTTAGAAATAACACAATTGTCTGAGTATATGGATATTTTAATCGGTTATGAAGATTCTAAAAATCATAAACCAGATCCAGAACCACTATTAAATGCCATTGAAAAACTGAGTGCCAAAAAACAACAAACCATTTATATTGGTGATCATGAAAATGATATCACTGCAGCAAAAAAAGCAGGTATCTTATCATGTGCTGTGACATATAGTCCACGGATTCAAGAAATGCTCATTTTGCAACCTGAATTCGTCATTGATGAACTTCGACACATTAAAGATTTAATATAAGGAGATTTATAAGCATGTATGATGTATTAATTATTGGAACAGGTCCTGCAGGGATTACCGCAGGTATCTATGCGAAACGAGCAAATCTAAAGGTTGCTATGTTTGAAAAGGATACACCAGGGGGACAGTTATCTAAATATAACGAAATCGAAAACTACACGGGCTATAAAAAAATGGCTGGATATGAGCTTGCTACAGCAATGATTGATCATGCTTATGATTTAGGTGTAGAAGTCATCTATGATGAAGTACTTAAAGTAGAACTTGATGGAAACGTCAAGAAAGTCATAACACCATCAGAAACGTATGAATCAAAAGTAGTGATTATTGCTACAGGTAACGTACCTAGACGTTTAGGTGTAGAAAACGAAGATGAACTTGCAATGAATGGCATCAGTTGGTGTGCTATCTGTGATGGACCTTTATACAAAGACCACAAGGTCATTGTGATTGGTGGAGGAAACTCTGCCGTTGAAGAAGCATCTTATTTAGCAACACTAGCAACACATGTCACTGTTGTTCAAAACTTAGATATGCTTACTGCAGATCCTAAAGCACAAGACATCTTATTGAAGATGAATAATGTGGATGTCTATTATGGATCTATTGTTAAAAAGTTCTTAAAAGATGATAAAGGATTAACTGGAGCGATTATTCAAGATAAACAAGGTAAAGAAACAACCATTTTAGCTGATGGCGTGTTTGAATATGTTGGACTGATTCCAGTCACTGATTTTGTTAAAGATTTAGGAATAACCAATAAATACGGTTACATTGAAGCAAACGAAAAAATGGAAACTGCTGTTCCTGGTATTTATGGAGCAGGTGATGTGATTGTTAAACAAATTAGACAAGTGGTTACTGCAACTGCTGATGGAGCGATTGCTGCTCAAAATGCATTAAGATACTTAGAAACGTGGGAGTAACATGAGTTTTGCAAAAACTGTAAAAGAGGAACTTGTCAGTCTACCTGTTGAACTCGAAGGTCAATTAGCAGAGTTTTCTGCTTTCCTCAACTTAAATGTTGAATTTCATATTGAGGAAAAACGAAAAATGTTAGACTTCAAGACAAACAATCCAACCGTTGCAAAACGGTTTTTACAGCTTGTAAGAACTCTTTATCAAGCTGAGACCAGCTTGATCAAAAAAAAGACTAACCAATTAAAGGCTAGACATGCGATTATTGTGCGTATTCAATCGAAAGTTGAAGATATTATTAATGAGCATAGTTACCTTGAAAATCAAATCGAAAGCCAAGAACTACTCACACAATCACCTGAAGCAAAAAGAGCTTACTTACGTGCAGCGTTTTTAACATGTGGATCGATTAATCATCCTAAGACAGCTAATTATCATCTTGAAATGTTTTCAAGGGATTCCAATCAAATTGTATTCATTCAATCGCTTATGAATGATTTTGATTTAAATGCTAAAATAACCAATCGACGAAATGGATATATTGTCTATTTAAAAGATGCTGAAGGGATTAGTAGCTTTCTACAAGTAACAGGTGCACAAAATTCGGTTTTCCAATTTGAAGATTTAAGAATTAAAAGAGATTTTAATAACTCCATCAATCGCATCATGAACTGTGAAATAGCCAATGAGAAAAAAATATTTATGGCAGCTAATGATCAATTAAAAGACATTGAGCTCATTGAAGCTTTTATACCTGAACATTATATTGATGTCAAAATCAAGCGCGTTATGGACGTAAGAAAAGCTAATCCTGAATCAAGCCTTCAAGAGATGACAGACATATACGAACAAACCTATCAAGAAAAGATTTCTAAATCAGGGATGAATCATCGTATTCAAAAGATTAAACACATGGCTGAACAAATCAAAGAAGGGAGATCCTCATGATTTTAGGTATGGGTATTGATTTAGTTGAATTAAAGCGTATGAAAAAAGATGAGCGATTCATTCAACGCATTTTATCAGATGATGAAATGAGTGTGTATCAAACCATCACACACGAAGAGACAAAACTCACCTTTTTAGGTGGAAGATTTGCAGCAAAAGAAGCTCTATTTAAAGCCATTTCGAAAGGTCCAGGAGATACGAATTTTAAAGATTTCTCTATTTTAAATGATATAAACGGAAAACCTTATGTTAAAACTCACTTTTTTAAACAAGGTGAAATCATTCATCTATCCATTACGCATACCACCGAATATGCGATAGCATATGTGATGATTGAACAAAGATAACATATTTACCCATATTGTTGTATTTTAATGGGTTATTCGGTATAATTCTTAAGTGATAGGATGTGACACAATGGCTAGAGTCCAAAAAACAAATCAAACAAATCAAGCAAATCAAAAAACAAAAAATCAAGGTAAAAAAGTAGTTAACAAGTCAAATGCGAAAAGCAGACAAGAACTTGCTAAAACAAATGCTAAACAACTAGAACCATCTAAAAATGAAATTTTATTTTTCCGTATTGGTTTAATCGTTATTGCATTAACCGTTATCATCGGTGCTGTCATCGTTTTGATTCAATATTTCATGAGTCAAACCGAAGAAGAGCTGCCTCTTGATGATTATATCCATATAACTGCAGAAAACTTAGCAAACTTTGTTGCTCTAGATGAATCGGGTAATTATGGTGATCGAAACTTCTATTTTGGCGTAGATGGTTATGAAGACATTAACGAAAAAATACTTGCTAATGATATCTTATATGTTTACTTCTATAAGTCATCAGATCTTCAAATGGATGTTATTGATGAAATCTTAGCATTAGAAAACCTTGATGCATTATCATTTGTATTTATCGACATTGATCAAAACCCAAATCTTTTCCAAGATGCAAAATTAAGCTTTTTAGGATTATCAAATACAGCAACACATATGTTACTCACCTTTGACTATTATCCAGAAAACCCTGAAAACCGATTTGAAGTGTGGTCAGATACAAGAAATATTTTAATTACCATTAACAAGCTTTAATTAGACCATAACGAAAGGGCATTGCCCTTTTGTGCTATATTGAGGAGAATATAATGAACGAACAAATCTTACTTGAAATTAAAAAAGCATTATCCGTTTCCGAAAAACAAATTAAAACTGTTCTTGATTTACTTGAAGAAGGTAACACCATTCCTTTTATTGCGCGCTATCGTAAAGAAGCAACCGGAGGACTTGATGAAGAACAAATTAATGAAATCTTTAAACAATGGGAATACGCAAATAACTTACTCAAAAGAAAAGAAGATGTCATTCGCTTAATTGATGAAAAAAAGATGTTGACAGAAGATTTATATAAAGAAATCATGGCTGCTCAAAAGTTAGTTGAAGTAGAAGATTTATATCGCCCATTTAAAGAAAAGAAAAAGACAAAAGCTACCGAAGCGATTGCTAAAGGTTTGGAACCTCTAGCTACATGGTTACTTTCATTTCCATATGAAGATGTCTATGAAGAATCTAGAAAGTATTTAAATGATCAAGTTCTAACAGAAGCTGAAGCGATTGAAGGAGCGAAATATATCATTGCTGAAATGATTTCTGATGATGCAAATTACAGAAAGTCACTTCGCCAAGAAATGGTCAATCATGGCATAGTGATGACGACCGTTAAGAAAAATGCAGTCGATGAAAAGAAAACCTATGAAATGTATTATGATTATCAAGAACCTGTCAGTAAAATAAGACCACATAGAATACTTGCGATGAATCGTGCTGAAAATGAGAAAATCATTTCTGTAAAAATTGAACTTGATAAGGAAAGAATGACCTCTTACCTTGAGCGAAAAATCATTAAAAAGGAACAATCTACAGCAGCACCTTTGATTAAAGAAGCTATAGAAGACTCTTTAAAGCGATTAATCTATCCAAGTCTAGAAAGAGAAGTCAGAAGCGAACTTACGGATAAAGGTGAAGAACAAGCCATTGAAATCTTTTCAGTCAATCTTCAAAAGTTATTACTTCAACCCCCACTTAAAGGTAAAGTGGTTTTAGGTGTTGACCCTGCATTTAGAACAGGGTGTAAATTATCCGTTGTTAATGAACAAGGTACCGTTTTAGAAAAAGGTGTCATCTATCCACATGAAAAAACCATGGGTGGAAGTATCTCTGATAAACAAGTTCAAGATTCACAAAGAGAACTCATTCGTTTAATTCATAAATATAAAGTGGAAATTATAGCGATTGGTAATGGAACAGCGAGCAGAGAAACAGAATCATTTGTGGCTAACTTACTCAAAAGCTATAGTATGAAAGTCTCCTACGTCATTGTCAATGAAGCAGGAGCATCCGTATATTCCGCATCAGAACTTGCAAGAGAAGAATTCCCTGATTTTTCAGTTGAAGAAAGATCTGCAGCATCTATCGCTAGAAGGCTTCAAGATCCACTGTCAGAACTTGTTAAGATTGATCCAAAATCGATTGGTGTAGGTCAATACCAACACGATGTGACACCTAAGAAGTTAAATGACTCGCTTAACTTCGTGGTCACACAAGCAGTGAACCAAGTCGGTGTGAATATTAACACAGCATCTAAAGCACTTTTAATGTATGTTTCAGGATTAAATAAATCAAGTGCTGAAAACATTGTGAAATATAGAGATAAAGCAGGTAAGTTTAGAAATCGTGCGGATATCTTAAACGTTCCTAAATTAGGAGCGAAGTCTTTTGAACAAGCTGTTGGATTTTTAAGAATACCTGATGGTGATGAAGCATTAGACATGACTGCAGTTCACCCGGAGTCTTATGGGATAGCTAAAAGCATTATGAAGAAATATGAGATCACTGGAGATATGTTTGGTAAAGATGCAGTGAAAGAAATGATTTCAAAGATTGATCGTAAGAAGCTACAAGATGAACTTAAAGTAGATAAATATACACTAGATGATATTCTAGATGCATTTATTGCCCCACTAAGAGATCCAAGAGACCAATTTGCTCAACCACTTCTTAGAAGTGATATCTTAAAGATTGAAGATTTGAGCATTGGTATGGAACTTGAAGGAACAGTACGTAATGTCGTAGATTTTGGTGCATTTATTGATGTCGGATTAAAAGAAGATGGACTTCTCCATATATCTAAAATATCTAAATCATTTATTAAGCATCCAAAAGATGTTTTAAATGTCGGAGATATTGTGAAAGTTTATGTTTTAAACATCGATTTAAATCGAGGAAAAGTCGGATTAACGATGTTAAAAGATACGATCGGTAAATAAACAAAAGGCTGATAAGAGATGAAGATTTAATCATCTTCGTATCAGCCTTTTTCTTTTAATATAAAATGTTATGAGATGAAATAAATTAAAATATGTTTTTAACAGATTCCATTCATATGGTAAAATTTTTTTGACGCAAGATTTTAATCGATACCATAAACGGGGTGAAGACATGAAAGAAACCATAGAACTCATTAAAACATTATATAAGACAAGAGATATGCGTATGATTGAAGATGTATGTGATCGAATTTATGGTAATAACACAAAACCTATTTTAATAGGTACATCTAATGCAGAGTTATATTTTAACAAAGAAGACATGATCAAATTGTTTAGATCGGATCTAGAAAGTTGGGGTGATGTTTTTATTGATAGTGAATCGATGAATATTCAAATAATCGGATCTTATGAAGTCGTCCATGTTAAGGCAAAGATTAGACAGACATTTCATGTAACAGATGAGACATATAAAGGCTTTTCAATGGATATCGATGAGATTCGTCAAAGTACAACATCTACCCATTACCAAAAACTAGTTTTAATATTACAACTCTTATCGCATCTATTAAGTGATCGAACTGAAGGGAAAAGATGTTATGACTGGGATTTAGACATAGATTTTATCTTAAAAAACAAACAAGCCTGTTTAATGATGTTTTCAATGCCCATAAATGAGTTAACTCCAGATGTTCGCCTTGATGATTTTGATGATTATAACTATCGTATTTATCAAAAAGAATTAAATATCATGAAAGCCCATGCTCACGCAGAGGATGATCAAGATGTCATCTCATTTATAAATGAGCATATAAAAGATTTAAAACAAGCATCAGATGTTTTTATGAGCTCAAAACAAGCCATAGTCAATCATGATGGAAACAATATCTTTTTTATGGGAATGGGTTATTACGTTAAGACGGTTACTTTAGATGAACGTTTAAATCACATCATGGCTCATTTTTATGAGCATGATGAACCTAAGAAAAGATTATTTAATATACGAAGAGATATATCAAATCATCTCTTACATGATGCCATAGGTGAACAGATGAAAGTTCATTTTAGAGTCATTGGTGTTATATCAAAGCATGAAGATCAATATCATATGGCATATATCAAAATATCATTGCCTTTCAACTTAATATTAGAAGAAAAAACCAATGATCTACAGATCCATGAAGATAAATAAGAGCATCTAGACGTTAAAAACTTTAGTCTTTGTTTGATATAATAAATGTATATTCATAAATGGGGTACCTTATGCAAAAAAATGGTTTAAGTAGAGACAAATTGATTCATTATTTACTCATCATTTCAATTTTATCAATTGGCGTGGTTGGTTTTTACTATCTACATCAACTCACTTCAGGCATTATCAACAGCTTTATTTCTGCACTCTCAGCAGTGCTCATTCCCTTTATCATCGCGTTTTTCTTAAGTTTCATCGTTGGACCTATTGCATCTTGGCTTGAAAAGAAGTTCAAGATGAATCAAAATCTAGCGATTGTTTTATCGATACTCATGGGTATATTATGTGTTATCTTAGTCATTGGGATTGTCATACTTTTTATCTTTTCACAAATTAGTTCGGTATTAAATAGTTTATTAGCGCTCATTGATAGTGGAGCTTTAGAAGGGTTTATCATTGAGATTAAAGATGTGATTAATGAATACTTTAAGACCAATAGCTTTTCTGAAATTATCAATGAAATCACAGCTAATGGAGCATCCATCAAGCGTGTGATGAACTTAGTTGGTGTTGTCTTATTGACATTTACAGGTATCGTCTCAGGTGTTTTTAGAATCATTGCTATTTTTGTTTTAACACCGGTATTCATGTTCTATTTGATTAAAGAAAAAGAGTATATTTTCTTAAACATCGCTAAAATCGCACCTAAGAAGATTAGACGACATGTGATTGAACTTGGTAAGCGTAGTGATGAAGTCATAAAGAATTATTTTAAAGGTCAAGGGATAATGATTGGGATCATCAGTGCCTACTTTGCAGTTACTTTAGGTGTTTTATCACTATTTGTTGATGGGTTTAACTTAGAGTATGCGATTATGTTTGCGATTTTAATGGGTTTGATGAATATCATTCCCTACATTGGAGCATGGATTGGATTAGCTGTTCCTATGATTTTTTTGTTCACAAAGTATTTAGAAACGGGATCAACAGAAACTATTTATATTTATGCAATCATCATGATCTTGATCATTCACTTAGTGGAGCAAGCACTTGAAATATCCATGATACAACCCCATGTCTTAGGGAAACAAGTTCATATTCATCCACTCCTTGTTTTATCAAGTTTAATCTTCTTTGGTGGCATCTTTGGCTTTGCAGGGGTATTACTTGCAGTACCACTTGCAGGAACTATAAGAGCAGTAGCTATCTATTTAAGTGAGATAAATCCAGATGCAAAACCTATTGAACCTAAGAAGAAACAAAGAAGCAAGAGAGAAAGCAATGTAGAAGATAAGGATATAGAAATTAAAGAATAAATGAGGTTATTGTATAAGTTGTGAGTTAACTATGTTAAATCTATGAAATAGGTTGACAAAGACATAAAAATACGCTATTCTATAAAAGCGCGAAAGCGTAAGAATATTTGGTTGGAGTAGTACTCAAGTGGCTAAAGAGGCGCCCCTGCTAAGGGCGTAGGCTGGGAAACCGGTGCGAGGGTTCAAATCCCTCCTGCTCCGCCACCAAATGGCCCGTTGGAGAAACGGTTAACTCACATGCCTT
>WPCG01143800.1_pt1 | contig 36660 bp, 42 predicted proteins | sample 5403311 | NCBI WGS metagenome assembly WPCG01 (sample SAMN12869467, study PRJNA574797) | sludge metagenome | isolation source: wastewater treatment of Control | place: China:Beijing | collected 2019-05-17
GGAATAGTTAATCTATTCTTCTGATACAATTCTCTAATGTCTTGGGAAGTACTTATAACAGTTCACATTCTTTTTTCGACTGCTTTTGCGTTGTCGTTCCGGCGTCTGGCTAAGCGCCTTCCTCACGTACCACATCTCGCATCGGCGCTAATGTATCTCATGGTTATTTCGCCTGCCGGAATCATTTATGCGTTTGTCCTAGGCGACATTAGTTTCGAGTTCTCTACATTTACATGGTTCTTATTATTAGTAGCCGGCTTGCTATTTGCTGGCACCAACTTCCTTGCTTGGAGAGCGAATTCTCATCTTGATGCAGCCCAGTTTTCAGTTATTCAAAATATCCAAGGACTTTTCACGGTCATTGCCTCGGCTATTTTCCTTGGTGAAAGGCTAAATACGACACAAATCTATGGGGTGGTAGTTATAGTTACTGCAGCAGCTATTGTTTCGGTAAAGGGTTTTACAAAAGACACATTCCATATAACAAAGTGGAGCTGGGTAGCTATCATTTCGTCACTGTTTCTCGGTGCAGCAATTTCTAACGAAAAATATCTTGTCGGACAGATGTCACTTTCGACCTATTTCATTATCGGTTGGGGGATTCAGACAATTTGGATGACGGTACTAGTCGGTAAAGAGTGGTCTCTGCTTAAAGAGTTAAAACTTGTTGATTATCGTGATATCGCATGGCAAGGATTATTAAGGACAGGAGCTGGCTTTACTATAGTTACTGCACTAACCTTGGCTGATTCAGGATTATTATCGAGTATTAGAAGTTACAAGGCAGTGCTGGTTTTCTTGTGCGCGCTAATATTCTTAGGTGAGAAAGAACATTTCTGGCGCAAAGCCGCCGGTTCGGTACTAGCAACCATCGGTCTTCTATTAATAATCGACTAATACCCGGGCTACCTAGCTCTTTTGTTATAGTATCCATATGATTAGAGGAATTATTCTTGATGTAGATGGTGTGATTGTTGGTGAAAAAGCAGGCTACAACTCACCCAACCCAAACCCTGATGTTATTGAGCGGCTCAAGCAAATAAAAAGTAATGGCATATTAATAAGCCTATGTACAGCCAAGCCTCATTACGCTATTCGACAAATCATAAATGATGCTAACTTGCGTAATCTTCATATCACTGATGGTGGAGCAGTCATTATTGATCCCATTGAAAATACTATCTTAGAATCCCATACGATTGATAGAACCATAGCAAAGCAAGTTGTTAATAAATATCTAGATTCTAGCGTATATGTGGAAGTTTACACTGTTGAAAATTATATGTTAGAAAAAAATCAACAATCAGAACTTACAGATTTACATCAGCATATTCTTCAAACAGCACCGGTTATTGTTGAGTCTTTGAGAGCCGAAATCGATAATCATCACATCGTTAAAATAATGCCAATAGCTAATGATAAGACCGATAAAGCTAGATTGGAGGAAATATTTAAGCCGTTCGCAAGCAAACTTACTCTTAGCTGGGGAGTGCATCCGATTGCTTTGCCTCACCAATTTGGCATCATTACTGCCAAAGGTATTTCGAAAAAACAAGCAGTACTCCATATTGCCGAGTCCAGTGGCATTAGTACTGATCAGTTGCTGGGAATTGGTGATAGCACTAGTGATTGGCAATTCATTGAACACTGTGGATATGGAGCAACTCTAGAAAATGGTAGTCAGGAACTTAAAGATTTAATTCGTAGTAGAGAAAAGCAATCCTATATTGGTGGTGCGGTTGATGAAAATGGCATCCTAGATATTTTTGACTATTTTAAGCTGTAACTGCTCTATAATGTTGGCTATGAAAGTCATTTTGGGTGGTGATAGTAAAGCCTGGGAATCTATAAGTGGAGTTATTGAATATCTGCAGAACCAGCAAATCGAGGTAGAAAATCTTGGCGCACAAAACTCAGATGATTCGATTAAGCTGACTGAGTTTATTCCAAAGGTATGTAAAGCGGTGGCTACCGATCAAAGTACACTAGGCATTCTGCTATGTGGAACTGGAGCGGGAGTTGAGATTGGCGCTAATCGATTCAAAGGCATTCGAGCAAGCCTGTGCGTTAAGCCAATCCAAGCGAAATGGGCGAGAGAGAAAGACGACGCCAATGTGTTGTGTCTATCATCGTGGGATTTAAATGAGTCAAATAATCTTGAATCAGTTCTCGATGCATGGTTTAAAACAACTTTCGATGGCGATAGTGCCAGAAGAGCAATGTTGGAAACGTTCGACAGCTGGGTTGAGTAATAGTGTAAAATAATAAGTCGTGAGACATATACCTGCAACAATGGCCACTCAACATCCAGATAACGCCTATCCGGCGTATTTCCTGAAGCATCCATATGTTTCAGCTGCTGATGAAATTCAAGAATGCTATGAATGCTTTGCTAATCTCGGCGTGGAAGAATACATGTGGGATTGGGAAGGAAAGTTTGTCGACGAGGCAGTAATTGATCGTCTTTTCCAAGATTACCACGAGTATTTCAAAAAAAATCAACTGGGCAAAGACCTGTTTCTAACCTTCAGAATTCCAAACATCTGGGAAGAACCGTCACATCGACTGCCTCGTGCGTTTATGAATCTTGTATCAGCTGATCACGCCGCCAAGCGATTTGAATTTAATCGACCACCACTATTCGAAGTAATCTTGCCTATGACGAGACGAGCTGACCAGCTTATTTATTTGCAGCAGAAGTTTCAAAAAATATTACAAGCTAGCGAAGAATTATTCGATGAAAAATCTAGTCTGGAAAGGCTCGAAGTCATCCCATTATTTGAAGAAGTTGACACTATGGCGGAAGCAGACCAGATATTACAGGAGTATGTTGATTTCTTACAGAAAGAATACGATCATAAGCCCGAATACATGCGAGTATTTCTTGCTCGATCGGACCCAGCTATGAATGCCGGATTACTGCAAACAATGCTAGCCGTAAAGAGTGCTCTCAGCTCATATCACAGTTTCGGTGAAAGAAATGGGATCAAGATATACCCATGGATAGGGGGCGGTAGCTTACCATTTCGTGGCGGGATAAATCCCGAGAATATTGATGCTGCTATCGAAGAATATAAAGGTACAGCATCAATGACAATCCAGAGTGCATTTCGATACGACTACAAGTTACCAGCCGTCAAGGAAGCCATACAGAAACTAAACCAGCAACTCCCACAAAACCTCCAATCGTATAGAAGGATTTCTGAGGAGGAAGCAGAGAAAATCAAACAGTTTAATGTCGATGCCAAAGTCTTCTATCAGCAGAGTGTCGAATCTATATCTCCAGTAATCAACAATATTGCGCTGCAAATGCCAAGCCATCGTGAGCGCGTGCAACATGTCGGTATCTCAGGATATTTCAGGGGCATGGGAAAAATTAGGCTTCCCCGCGCTATTAAATTCACAGGAGCACTGTATAGCATCGGCATTCCTCCAGAATTCATTGGGATGGGACGCGCGCTAAAACTAGCCAAAGAACAGGGAATACTAGATCTAGTACAAGAGCTTTACATAAATATACGTCGTGATCTTGAACATGCCGGCCATTTTCTAAATCGTGAAAACTTGGAACTTCTGACCAAAGATAATAGTGAATGGGGCGTAATTGCCGAAGATATCAAAATTGTCGAAGAATTACTGGATATCAAGATTGGTCCAGTAAATTCCAAGCACATGATTCATCGCAATCTTAGCTCTAATACCTTCTATGACATGTCCAACGAACACGAAATCACCAACGACCTCTTGCGTGCTGCCAGAATCCGCAAGAGTTTGGGCTAAGTCATTGCTGATTGGAGCAAAGATTAAAGAATTCGCTCAATCATTCTAAACCCCTTTAAGGTTCGTGCTAGCATAGAGAGAATATGAACTTTGGTCTAATAGTCATCTTGTTTCTGCTAGTCTCCACTTTGTATCGACTAGGATTGCGTATTTTTGCCAAGAAATATCCTGATACTGCCCATCTGAGCATGGCATTAACAATTACTCTAAGTACTATCCCCGTTAGTTTAGCCTACTCAATTTTCTACGGAGGCTTCACGCTTAATCTGTCTGCGATAATTTGGCTACAGATGATCATAGCTGGAGCATTATTTGCACTTGGCAATGTTGCTATTTTCAAAGCTAACGAGCTGATTGATGCGGCTCAAACTGCAGTGCTTGGTAATTTTCAGACGGTATTTGTCGTCATGCTTTCGGCGATATTTCTCTCGGAGCGTTTATCCCATGTTCAGCTTATCGGCATGGCCGTGCTTCTGGTAAGTGCCACCATTGTTTCCGTAGATAAGCTCACGAAACGTAGCTTACAGTTTGATCGCAATAGTTGGTATGTCGTAGCAGGATCTGCGTATTTTGCTTCTGCACAAATAATCGAGAATCACTTGTTGTACACCATGAGTGTTGCAACGTATTTGGTTGTAGTCTGGGTGTTTATTGTTCTATTTTTGCTCATTTTTGGATATAAGAAGATTAAAATTCAAAGCAAAGTGATGAGCAAGAGATACCTATTGGAATCCTTTCTACTAGGAATACCACTAGCAGGTCTGGGTGTTACTTTTGTGCTCGGCATCATTGCGACTGGGAGTACCTCACTGATGATGGGTGCAATGAGCTATCGGGCGGTGACGATGTTTATCCTGGCATGGCTACTACTTAAAGAACGTCAGAAAACTATTCAAAAACTAATTGGGTCGGCGCTTGCCACAATCGGGCTCTACCTTGTCCTAGTAATGTAGAAATAAAATGAAGATAACTGATATTAAACAACAAGTACGGCAGCAATCGCGCTTTTCGGTTTTTGTGGGAGGTAAGTACGCTTTTAGCTTAAGCGATTCACAAATCCGTCTTTCTGGTCTTGCGGTGGGACAGGAAATAACAGAAGAAGACCTGGTGAAATGGAAACTGGAGTCAAACGAAGGTAAGGTCTTTGATCGAACCCTCCGTTGGCTAGCGATTCGCGCACGGAGTGAATGGGAGGTTTCTGACTATCTGAAGCGCAAAGAAGTTAATGATGATTTAGCTCAGAAAATAATCAACCAAATAAAAGATTTTGGTTATATTAATGACAAATCATTTGCTGAAAGCTGGGTGCGTAATCGACGACTACTCAAATCAGTCAGCGTAAAGCGATTGCGTCAAGAGCTATACCAGAAACGTGTTCCAACAGATGTAGTGGACGAAGTAATAGCAGAAGACGAAGCAGATGATCTCGGTGTGCTCAATGAACTGATTGAAAAGAAGCAGCACCAAGCCCGCTATCAAGATGATCAAAAGCTAATTGCCTACCTAGCCCGGCAGGGCTTTCACTATGGCGACATCAAGGAAGCCCTAAGTCGTAGGGGTAGTAGCTAGAGTTGGTTTGGCGATCCTAATTTTTTCGGTGCCATCTTTGACAACGATTGCCCTGTCATTTGTGGCCACAACCTGATCACGATCAACAATCAACTTGCCCCCCGATAACCCAAGAAACGAAGACCTTGCGACATGAATTTTGCGAATAATTAGGTCTTCATCATTAACTATATAATTCTCCGCCTTCCCAAGTCCGTGTTTACTCTCGGTAATAATTTTCTTACCTTCAATCACATAATTGATCCGAATAATATCTTTAAGTCTAATCAAATCTTCAGCCGGTCTAATTTCATCGCCATTATCAATGACAATGCGATTTCCAGTAATATCTCTGATGTCTTGTGCTAGTAAAACAGCCGGAGCAGGAACATCAGGTGTGTTACAAAAAAAGCCAGCAATCGTGAGGTTATGAGGGTTGATTATTGGCGTCAGGGCATAGCCAATTGGGTATCCGACTTGAAGACTCATGATGACTAGGTTCTTTAGGCTGGATCCGATTCGTAACATATCCACACCATTGTAGCTCAAACAACTTGGCAAGCGAAGATGCTAGTGGTTATTATGGGCTCGAGATGTTTAAAAAAATTATCATTGTAGTGGCAGTTATTGTCCTATTTCCGTTAGCGACCAGTGCTTCTGACAATTTTTCACTGCTTATTACAGAAGTTCAAACAGGTTCAGCCACGAACGCCAATGAAGAATTTATTGAAATTGCTAACCCTACAGACGAACTAGTTTCGGTAACTGGATGGATGCTCCAATATAAGCCAGCTACTTCAGGCGATTGGCAAACCAAACTAACCCTAAATGGCAACATCCAGCCACGTGGGCTTTTTCTCGCCACTAGTAAAGGCTATCTATCCGACATTGCATCCCAAGAGAAAGATAGTTCATTTGCAGTTGCCGCAACTGGCGGGCATCTTCGCTTAGTAGAACCGGCCAACAGCCTAAACGCTGAGAAAGTTCATGATCTATTGGGTTGGGGGACAGCTAATGCCTCGGAAACATCCAGCGCGACTGCCTCAAGTGGCGGACAAAGCATGAAACGGAAAGTCGATGAAGATGGGTTATTTATCGACACCAACAACAACTGGAATGATTTTTTCGTTAGTAGTACACCAACGCCAAAATCTAGTAATCCTATCGAGTCGGTAGAGCCTGAACCTGAACCCCCTGAACTCCCTGATGTCTACTTACCTTTAGATATTACCGAACTGTTTCCAGATCCAGCTAGTCCTCAAACTGATGATAATGACGAGTTCGTCGAGGTCTATAATCCAAATAGTGAACCCGTAAGCACTAAAGGTTATTACCTAAAAATTGGCACATCCTTTAGTTCGACTGTACCACTTCCCGAAATTACGATTCCAAGCGGTGAATACTATGCTTTTACTAGTGCAGATACCAATCTTTCGTTAACCAATTCTGGGAGTAATGCGCAATTACTAGATCCAAATAATGCAATACTTAGTACTTCACAAGAATATTCAAATGCGCTATCTGGGATTAGCTGGTCACTTATCGAGGGGGCTTGGCAATGGTCTACAAGCCCAACACCAAACGCAGAAAATATTCTCAGTAAACTCGTTGACGATGATGGTTCGGTTGTCGCTGATAGCGAAGATCTCACTCCTTGTCGTCCAGATCAGTACCGGAATCCCGAGACCAATCGCTGTAAACTGAAAGAATCTGACGATACAACACTCAAACCATGTGAATCTAATCAGATAAGGAATCCTGAAACTAATCGCTGCAAAAATATAAGCTCTTCGGATAAAAGTCTGCAAGCTTGCGGTCCAGACCAGTACCGAAACCCCGAGACCAATCGCTGTAAGAAATTAGCAGCCATTGGTGCCTTGAAGCAATGTAGTGAAGGTCAAGTTAGGAATCCAGATACAAATCGATGTCGTAAGGATACATCTGTTAAACCAAGCGATGCAGCTGCTGTTTTATCAACCAAAGATGTCATAAAAAACTTACCTTTAATTGCAGTCATCGGTGGTGGTGCGTTAATGTATGCAATATATGAGTTTCGATACGATTTTAGAAATATATTCCAAAAAGCCCGAGGATACCTTGGCTTTAGGCAAGGCTCTGGGCGCGACCCTTAGTGGTGGAGAAGTCATAGAGCTGATTGGCGATCTTGGGGCCGGCAAGACACTGCTGGTTCATGGGATTGCTGAAGGCATCAACTCAGATGATGTAGTGCAAAGTCCAAGCTTTACTATTTCCCGTATATATCAAGGGGATGGTATCGAACTCCATCATTATGATTTTTATCGCCTCGGCGAAGATCCAGGCATACTGCGCGCAGAGCTGGCTGAGAGCCTTGAGGATTCACAGGTTGCGGTCGTGACTGAGTGGGCTAACTCAGTCGAAGATGTACTACCACAGGACAAGCTTACAATTACCATCACATATCAGGATGAAGAAAATGTTCGTTTGCTTACTCTCAAAGCGACTGGTGAAAAATCAGCAAGTATCATCACGGGGGTGTCATGATACTTACTATTCGAACTGACAATCCAGAAGCCGAGGTCGGCCTTTTCAAATCAGATGGCACTGAGGTTTCCTACAAAAAATGGCAAGCTCATCGAGAGCTTGAAGCGACATTGTTAGCAAGTATTGAGCAGCTACTCAATGAAGCCGATGCTGAGAAAACAGTTCTAACTGGAGTTGTTGTCTATGCAGGACCGGGTAGCTTCACTGGACTTAGGATCGGATTTACGGTAGCAAATACATTATCTGCAGGTCTTGGAATTGGAAATGTGAAATCAGGCGGACCAGACTGGGTTAAGAATGGCATATCATTGCTAAGCTCAGTCAAGACTCCGCAAATTCTATTACCTGATTATGGAGGCCAGGCCAACATAACTAAACCTAAGAAATAGTGATAATTCCATTTAAAAAATACATCTACTCTTCAATCTACTAGACCAAATAAAATACTCTATTAGATAAGAGCAAGTTGGCAAGTAGTTATTGTGAGCGTATGCTATGTCTATACGACTTGTGACAAGTCGTGTGTATAGAACTATTAAATTTGAAACTGATGTAACTCGGATCGCACCTCTAGTAGACACGTTCGAATAAGCTCCCTACCAGTGAGCTATCAACGCATCGACAGACTAGATCACGCAGAAGCATCACTTCGAGAGGAGACACAATGGAACTTATTGCCATTGTTGCTGCGATTGTCGGCCTTGCCGGTGGTTATGGAGTGGCAACAGGAATTAGCAAAAAGAAAAGCGGTGATGTTGATGCCAAGGTTGATGAAAAAATAGCCAAAGCCAAGAAAGAAGCCGATCAATTAGTAGCTGAGGCCAAAAAGGAAGCTGGGCAACTCGCTGATGAAGCGCGGGCCGAAGAAAAGAATTTGAGAAGGGAAATAATCGAGACCGAAAAGCGTCTGGCAAAAAGAGAGGAATCACTGGACTCCAAACTTGAGGATATCGACAAACGCAAAGACAATCTAATCAAGCAAGAAAAAGAGATCGAAGATCTCAAAGTGCAGATTCACGAGATTAAAGACAAGCAAATGGCAAATCTCGAGAAGATAGCCAAATTAAAGAAAGAAGATGCTGTCGACAAGCTGATGCAAGCGACGGAGCGTGATATTAAAGCCGATCTCAAAGGTCTAATTGCCAAACTCCAAGAGGATGCCAAAGAGCATGCCGAGGATGATGCTCGTGTTTTGTTGGTTGATGCCATGGAGAGATTAGCTAGCGAAGTAACAGCCGAACGCACAGTAACAGCACTGCCTATGCCCGAAGATATGAAGGGAAGGATTATCGGCAAAGAAGGTCGTAACATTCAGACCATACAAAGGTTAACTGGTGTTGATGTGTTGGTTGATGAAAGTCCGGGCATGGTTGTCCTAAGTTGTTTTGATCCAATCCGTCGACAAGTAGCTCGCATAGTCATGGAAAAGTTAATTAAAGACGGAAGAGTACATCCCGGTCGAATCGAAGAGGTTGTCGAAAAGGCCAGTGCTGAACTGGACAAAGAGATAGACAAAGCAGCCGAAGACGCAATGCGCGAAGTTGGCGTGCCGAGTCTGCCGAAGGAAATGAAGCGCTTGCTTGGTGAGCTTAAATTCCGAACTAGCTTTGGTCAGAATGTATTGAAGCACTCAACCGAGATGGCGCATCTTGCCGGTATGTTGGCGGGTGAGCTGGGTGCTGATGTGCAGATTACCAAGACAGCTGCTCTACTGCACGACATAGGTAAAGCCGTAACCCATAAAATTGAAGGCAAGCATCATCATATTGGTGCGGATTTGGCACAGAAGGCTGGCATGAAAGCCGAAATAGTCCATGCAATTAATGCCCACCACGACGACATCGAAGCGACCACTCCCGAAGCGATGATTGTTAGAGTAGTAGATGCCATTAGTGCCTCACGACCTGGTGCTCGAAATGTCAGTGCTGATGATTTCGTGAAGAGGATGCAAGACCTAGAGAATGTGGCCAATACCTTTCCAGGTATCGAAAAGAGCTTCGCAATTAGCGCTGGTCGGGAGATTAGAGTATTTGTGAAGCCAGAGAGTATTGATGACTTGGCTTCAATTAAGCTGGCTCGTGATGTGGCTAATAAAATAGAAGCCACGCTGAGTTATCCGGGCACGATCAAAGTAAATGTTATCCGCGAGACCAGAGCAATAGAATACGCCAAGTAATATCGAATCAGTTTTCGATCAATTTATTTTAGCTATTTCTTATTGCTTGAGTAACTAGTGTTCGTGAGTTCTTGTAGTAACTATAAACGAGTGCGAAACTAACAATGCCAATTGTTGCACTGATAGTTTCTGCTGGTCCAGTTGTCGGCAAAGGCTCATCATCTACATCTTCTTGATTAATCTCAGGCACGACAACAGGCTCTGATGCCGGTGCTGGAGTTTCAGTTGCTGGGGCTGTAGTTGGAGCTGCAGCTGCAGTTGGAATCGGTTCTGGTTCTTCCGCAGGCGGATCTTCACTGGGGGTAACATTTACACCGCTGATAATTTTTACGGTTTGGTCGGTCACTGCATTATCACCATCGTCAGATTGTCCAAATGCAGTCGCAGGTATAGAAATAAGTAGTGTCAATGCAACTAAAATACCAAACATAATGTATAGATGCTTTAAGTTAGGTAGATATGTTCGATAAACTTCTATCTGTGAATACATTGCAGACTCCTTAGTAATTATTAACACTAGCACAAAGGTATGAAAAAGTCAAGTAGTTTTAGAATATATTTTATAATGGAAGAAGTACTAGTATTAGGCAGTTTTGTTTCAGGTCTCGGGCTAATAGCGACTCTTCCCAGTGCTTTTTTGAAAGCAACATCTAATTATCAGCGAATAATTCTCGCTACACTCTGTGTTGGGATCGTAGTAGTAGCTCAGTTTATGTGGAATAGCGGCACGATTGCTGATGAAACAGGGGTTAGTTGCTGTCGCACGATACCACCGTTTTACGACTGGGGCTGGCATATTTTGCTAGCTCTATTGGTGCCTACGTTGCTATTCCAAGTTTATTTGATAACTCGGCGCAAATAAGCATCTTAATTGATTACTTCTTGATACTAAATACTTTATACTGAATACTATTGTCTTACGGGGATTGGCGCAGTTGGCTAGCGCGCGCGGTTTGGGACCGTGAGGTCGCCGGTTCGAGTCCGGCATCCCCGACCAAGTAAAAACAGACTGACCGATAAGGTTAGTCTGTTTTTACTTGACTGCGCGAAGTCATAGTTCGAACCGCTGGTTCGCAAGGAAGGAGAATCGTCGAACTTGTTCGTAAGACCTGTTTGCCGAAAGGCAGGCTCGGACTGACGGAATAGCGAGGAACTAGCGTCGTCCGGCAAAGCCAGTATTTTCTTGGCGACTGAGTGGAGAAGCGGAGTGAAACGGAGCGTAGTTCGGCTTGTCCTCCGTAACTTTACGTGCAAGAGGGCATCCCTGACAGCGAGCACTAGCCTCTCAAGTGATATCCGTTTACAATAAGCACTAATATGTTTGTCTTCTATATGTTGGGCTGGTGGTATGGTGCGGGTTGGAAAAACCAAATTGCTCTTGTTGGAAAACGAGTTAAAAACGTTGGCAAGGCATTTTCAGGAGGGGCATTACTACGAACCTTGTTCAGTCCGTGGAAACAAATAGTTAGCGGAACAGACCGTGACGCTGCTCTTGGGGATAAGATGCGCGCTGTTCTCGATAACATAATCAGTCGATTCGTAGGATTCATGGTGCGATCCTTCACTCTATTGGCTGCGACAGTAATGATTATCGTTACTCTGCTTGTTGGACTGGTATTAGTTATCTCTTGGCCACTTGTGCCGTTTATCCCAATTGGTCTTCTAATCGGGTGGGTTATTTTATGAATGATGAAGTAATCTTTGACCCGAAGAAACCGCGCGCAAGGCAAGCAAGGTTTGCAAAGCTTCTGGAGTCTGATCTGTTAGGTAAGGTTCTATCTTTTGTTTCCGTGTTATTAGTAGTGTCTGGCGTGTTTCTATACGCCGTGGGTTTGAAATATGGATTGCTAGTCATGGCACCGGCTTTTTGGATAGCCATGATTATTACATGGGAGCAATTGCATCTTCGAAAATTGCCGATTGTCGAGAACAGTCAACATCCAGAAGATTTACTAGAGTGGCGAATTTTAGCTCAAATTACTAAGCCTCAAGTCACTGGCAAGGAGCTGTGGAATATGCTTCGTAATCATAATCAAGTTAAGTTCTTCCAAATGAGATTTGGAATTCCGTTCGAGTTTCTTGAGCATATGTATTCTTTTGCAGCTGTCGATATGAAAGCTGTTTGGACGCAATCATTGGAGTATAGAATTAGGGCAGGATCAACTCCGCTTAATGCAGCCAGTGTCTTCGTGGCGCTGCTAAAAAATACACCAGGTCACCAAGAACTTCTCGATAGTCAAAAACTTACAATTGAAGAACTTGAAAGCGGTGTTGAATGGGTTGCACACATAAAGCGCACTCTATGGGCATACAACAACAGAACTTCTGGTGGCGGAATTGCCAGAGATTGGGGATTTGGGTATACGCCAATTTTGAATAGGGTAGGCCACAATGTATCACTGGAAGTACAAGCGGGTGGCTTCTTGTATCGCGACATCAAATCACACGCTGAACTAGTGAATAGGATGATCCAAGTACTTAGCCAAGCCGGCAATAGCAACATCGCCATGGTTGGCGAGACTGGTGTTGGCAAAACCACTGCTGTTTATGCAGTAGCCAATAAGCTTGCGTCGGGCGACGAACCTAATCTTCAATACCATCAGATATTTGAACTCAATGCGGCAACCTTACTGGCTCAAGCCAGAGAGAGGGGTCAGTTGGAGCAGTTAATGCTACAAGTAGTTGGCGAAGCAAATCATGCTCGCAATATCATTCTTTTCCTAGACGAAGCTCAGCTTTTCTTGCAAGAAGGAACAGGTTCAGTCGACATGACAAATATTTTGTTACCGCTGATTCAACGCTCCAATGTGCGATTTATTATGGCGATAACACCAAGTCATTGGCAGAAGCTAACCCTAGAAAATCCAGCGCTTGTCGGCGTATTGAACTACCAGAAAGTTCCACCAACGGAAAAAGAAGACACATTCCAAGTAATGGAAGACCAAGCACTTCTTATCGAAAATCGATACAAAGTATTGCTAACTTACCAGGCGTTGCGAGAGGCATATACCCTAGCAGATCACTACATATCCGAGCAGGCATTTCCCGGTAAAGCGCTGAAGATTCTCGAAGATGCTTCAGTTACAGCCGGGCCAAATAATCTGGTGACGCCGGTGATAGTTCAGCAGACCTTAGAGGCTGCAAAAGGAGTAAAGGTTCAGACAGCGACTGCCGAGGAAGGCGAGAAGCTATTGAACCTCGAAGATGAGCTACACACTCAGATGATTAATCAGTCACAAGCGGTCAAAGCAGTTTCAAACGCCCTCAGACGCGCACGAGCGGGCGTTCGTAATAAAGACCGCCCAATCGGCACATTCCTGTTCCTAGGCCCAACCGGAGTAGGTAAGACACAGCTCGCTAAGGCTTTAGCCAGCGTTTATTTTGGTGGCAGAGATCAAATTGTTCGACTCGACATGAATGAATTTGTCCAGAGTGTTGATGTAAACAAATTAATTGATGCGAGTGGCACACTTATGAGCGGTATCAGACAACAACCATTCAGCGTCGTGCTCTTAGATGAAATTGAAAAAGCTCATCCTGATGTGGTAAATGCTTTTCTGCAGTTACTTGACGAAGGACGCATGGCTGACAGCGCTGGACGCGTGGTTAGTTTTCGCGACGCGATAATTATTGCGACCAGTAACGCCGGAGCAGATAAAATACGTGAGCATGTCTCTGCAGGTACTGAAGTCGCTGACTTTCAGGAAAGCTTCATTGATGAGCTAGTCGAGGCGAATCTTTTCCGTCCTGAATTCTTAAACCGTTTTGATGAGATGGTAATATTCCGTCCTCTTAATGAAGGGGAATTGATGCAGGTTGTCACCCTGATGATAGATGATGTCAACAAAACACTGGCCCAGCAGAAAATAAGCGTAGTCTTGGATGATCAAGCCAAAATGTGGCTAGTCCAGAGAGGCAACGACCCACGTCTGGGTGCACGACCGATGCGTCGGATGGTACAGCGATTCGTCGAAGATATTGTGGCTCAGGAAGTACTGACGGGAAAAGCCACTCCAGGTACCGTAATTACTCTAACGCTAGCTGATTTTGAAAAGGCTGCTAGCTAGAGAACCCCTCATAATCAACTAATCGGCATACCTATATATGTGAAATCATTGGTTTATTAGCTATAATGAGTTCAAATGAAAAAAATTCAAAAAGAATATTTACAAAGCGCAATGTTTGGTTTCAATGATGCGCTTGTATCCACCACTGGGGTTATTGTTGGGATTAGCACAGGCACGAATAACAAAGCAGTTGTTATTCTGGCTGGGGTAGTAACAATCCTTGTCGAAGCATTATCTATGGGATCCGGACAATATCTTAGCTCCAAATCAGCCCATCAGCTTGATAAGCAGGACTCATTCAGAGTACCGCTAATTAGTGGGATCATAATGTTTTGGTCATATTTCGCAGCTGGTCTAGTCCCTTTAGTTCCAATTTTCTTTTTCCCAATGTCGTATTCGAGAGATGTGGCAATTGTTGCATCACTAATTGGTTTGTTGGTTCTTGGTTATGCAAAAGGCAAGATTGTCGATGTATCCCCAATCAGGAGCGCTATTGAAATATTTATAATTGGGGGATTAGCAACAGGAATAGGTATTATAGTTGGTAATGTGTTGGCTGTGTAAATTACCTTAAGTACATAAGATAAGAAAGAAATAAGTGTCAAAGAAAAATAAAAACATCAAACTCGGGCAAAAATGGCTAATTAGGGTAGTTTCGGCTCCTGGTTACGTTAGCTTGCTGGTTGCTTGGACGAGTCTAATAGGCTATTTGGCAATCTCAATTGCACCTTTTTTACTGCAAGAGCAGGGGAGTATACAAGTAGAAAACGTTAAGTTAGCCAACCAAACAAGTAGTTACGGAGGAAACAGTATTTTGGTTTACGTTTTAGTCTTGATTATTGTTATCGCTCTCTGGAGCCTGCTCGTGAGCCAAATCGCTAAAGTTTTCACCTGGCTTCAAACGAAATTGCAACTCAGAGAATCACAACTGCTTTCAGTAAAGCTCGGAGGGCTTGCAGTTGGCTGGCTGCTGTTCGCACCTGTTTTTCATAGCGCATTAGCAGGATTTGGTAGTACCTACATCTGGCTCGTTAGCGGGCTGATGCTTTTTGTTGGAATAATCTCATTCTCAAGTGAACGCGCTGTATCGCAGAGATACAAGCTCAAACAAAAAGCTGTTTGGTAGTTTTTAGGTGAAGTCGGACAAATGCATCTTCTTGTCCTGATGACGTGCAAACAACAGTAGTCCAATAACCGTTATGGTTATCAATATTGTTATGCCAAATGACATTGCAGTAAGTACTGGGATACCCGAGAATAAGCCAAAGTCATACATGGCGTGTGCCAAGATTATGATAAGGATAGTGACAATTACCGATACCCAGCTCTTTTTCTTCAGTATTTTATGTCTGGCCAAAAAATATCCAATAATCGCAGTGGTACCCATGTGGAAGAATGGCGTCACAAGTAAACGAGCCCAGCCGGCTTGCTCACCTTGGCTGATTGTGTAGTTGATGTCTTCCAGTAGTCCAAACGTTTGTCCCGCAATCGCGTAATAGATCACCCCATCAGTGAACTCATTAAAAAAATGCTTCCTATGAATGAGGAACATGAGAGGAAGGAATTTGCACAGTTCTTCCACCACACCAATCACTCCAGAAGCGTAAAGTGCTTGAGGCAAGCTTGCGACTCCGTTCTGTATGGCAAAAAGCACATCATTTGGAATGAGCAGATATTCTAAGATGCTTGAGGCATTTACAGCGATAGCACCCATACCAGCCGCCATCCAAAGCATCAGAACAGGTTCTTTTTTGCTATGGTCTGTTTTAATAAACAGCACAAGCCGGGCAACTGCGAGAACCGAGAGAAGAAGTATTACAAGCGCAAGTGTCATAAAAGTATTTTAATAGTTTTATTAAGTTCATCCATCCTTATTTATAAATCCAGGTGCTTTCGAAGCTACTGTTTAATCAGAAACCTGCTGTCGGCCGTGTTCCAATTTCTTCTAAGGTAAGTCCCATTAGCTCCAGTAGGGTTTGGATGGAAGTAGTCATTATTGTTACAATCTATCGTAACATCGCTGCATGAAGTGGCGGGACCACGGCTGCTGTCTTTATACATGATATCTTTGGTTTGGTCTGTATGTCCGTTGTCATTTGCATTGTCATAGTTAGGTGCATTTTCCTGTACTGCTCCGAGGGTGTGGAATAGTTCATGGGTTGCTGTACCGCCATTACCCCAGCATTGCATCCAGATAACAGCATAATCAGGACCGTAGTTGTTTGCATTATTTTGGGTGCGGTCTGTATCACTACTCCTATTTGCAGCGCCACAGGTACCCGGGCGCTCGGTCTCTACAAAGATGACATATTTACGGTAATTACTATGATAGCCTTCTCGGTTAATCTTGTTGACTACTCCAGGATAATTATTATAGATAGCAGGGTTAGGCACATTGATGCTTCTTACCTCTACCACACAGTCACTATTACGAAGCAGATTGGCGCGCATACGATGGCCCGTCTTGTTGGCGGCAACAATAACATTAAAATCAATCATTCTTGCTGCGTCTCGCACTTGTTTTACTCGGTTAGCAGAAGCTTTTCCTAAATAAATAATGCTAATTTTGTAAACGCGACTATCACCGAGGCAACTAGCTTCCGGTACGGCTGCTGTCTCCATGCGTCCTTGTTTATTCATTTGTGCGCTACTTCCTCGACCTGATTCCTCAAGTTCTCTTAGTTTAAGCAACTGAGTTTTCTCTTTCTCGCTGTATACGCTGGTAGACTGAATGATATCCTCATTTGGTGCTGGCGCTTTATCACCCTTCTCCTCATATCCGTCACTACAAAGTATTGTTCCGTCATTAAGCTTAATTTCGTATTTTATTTCTTTGCATTCGCTTGATGTGGCCTTCTTTAAATCGCCCTGAGAGTTACTGAGCGATGCTGAACCAGAAATATCCGATGTGTTGTCATCGTGGTAATTGTTCCAAGCATAGTAGCTAAGCGCACCAACGATAAAAAGCAATGTACCAACTACAATTATTTCTATCAATCCAAAACCAGAGATATTTCGTTTCAAGTTGTTCATTTTGTCCTCACTTAATATTTATAGCGCTAATACTTAACTTGATTAAACTATTTTGTGTAGCTGTTAGTCAATTAATATATCTGACAGTTTTGATTCCGCTAATTAAGTTGCAGTGAATGGTGTATCTCAAGAAATAGTGCTATGATTTAGAAAAATAGGAACATAAAAAATGCCACCAGAAACACAAAACCCAGATTCGACGCAGACGACAGGTGCTGATCCGCAACAAACAGGGCTACCTCAGCAGACATCTCCGGTGGTTCCACAAACGCAAGAAGAGCAAATTCCTGTCGGTGATATTCAGCAGACGATGATACCAACCTCGACTACTGCTACTGTGCCACCAGCTGATACGTACGTTCAAACAGCGCAGCCAACTGTGCAATCACCCACCCAACCAACAACACAACCAACTAATGCACAAGCTCCTGATAGCATGCAACAGCCAGTCTCACCACAAGCATCAGCTCAACAGCCAGTCTCACCACAAGCCTCAGCTCAACAGCCAGTCGGCTTTGTTCCTGCTGGATTCGAGCAAGCAAATTTCATGGAAGCTAATCCCAGTCAGACTGGAGAATTAACTTCAAAGAAAAAGTCTTTCTTTTCAAATAAGCTACTAATTGCTGGATTATCACTCGGCGCGTTTGCAGTCGTGCTTGGGGGCGCTTTTGCCTACAATAACCTCTGGGTCGAAGATAAATCTGAAGTATTGATTAGCTATGAGAAGCTTGAATCATTGAGATTTCGGCATAGATTTAAAGTCGAAGACCGGCTCTTTCCTAATGTTAGTGTATTGAACGAGACATATTCGGTGGATGACGAAAAGCTACGACAAAAAGCCGTTGTTGAAGCGTATAAGGAAATTACCGATGAAGTAGCTGTCTATGAAGAATCATTCAATGACTATAATTCTTTGAGAGATCCGGATTTTGGCAAGCTGGCTAATCAGTACTTGGTTTTCGTAAAGAGATGTTCATCTTACACCTCTGAACTAAATAATGATCTAAATAAAATGGGACCTCATGTCAGCGATATTCGTGATGCTATTAAGCAAATCGATTCTCAGGAGAGGTCATTCAATACAGCCAGTAAAGACCAACAACTTCAGTTGATTATCAAGACAAAGGCCGATTATATAGAAATAAATGAAAAATTTTCTAAAGAGAAATTCAAGACTGTGGAGGTGACGAATATTCACAAAGCTTTGCTTAAGCTACTTAATGAAAACCTTGCTGTTATTGATGATGTTATTCGTGACTTTAATGATCCAACCAAGTTTGTGTTTGTTGGAAATGCCACAAAATTTTATGGCAGTGACGACTTCAGCGCTGCCACTAAGAGTGTTGGTACACAATTAAACGACGGGGTTTGTTCGAGTAAAACTGATAATCAGATGGGTGATGTATTTGATAAATTTGAGTTCGGAAAAGACGATAAAGAAATTCTAAAAACACTTGAGGTTTTGGAATAATTAATGAATCAGTCCAATCAACCCAATCCTCAATCCTACTTTCTGTCGGCAATTGAGGAAGCCCGTAGACCGACTGATATATTGCTCTTCATGACTACATTGGCGACTCTGCTCGCGATTCTAATAGTAATATCGGTTCTTACAAGCAACTTAGTACTATGGATTACTTTAGCTGTGGTGATACTTAGTCTTGTGCTGGTGAGAATTGACCAAATATGGCTACTCAATAACGCCATTGCTCTTGATGGGAGCAACTACACCTATCTGGATGATATTATTAAGGAAGTTTGCCATAACTTGGATGTTCATAATGTGCACACATTTGCAGTTCGAGATACCAAAGATCCTGTTTTTGTGATAGGTCATTTTAAGTATTTTAGTATTGTCTTCGATGCTGAATTTATGGAAGTGCTTAGTGAGGATGAAGCACGGGCAATGTTGGTTAGAGAAATCGCTCAGGTGAAATATAAATCTGCCGAGCTGAATTCTTTCGTCCGACCACTCGCCGAGAAATTATCAATTTTGGGCCTTGGCTCATTAATAGGTTGGATGTTTGGTTTTTGGTCAAGGAAGACAGAGGAAACTGCAAATAGGCTAGCGCTATTGTATACACGTAATCCACATACTCTGATCAAAGCTTTAGTTGTTTCAAAAATGGGTAGAAAATATTCTGAGCTTCTTGATGAAAAAGGCTTACTAACTCAAAATCAATTTTCAAAAGGTCCTATGCGTTGGTTCGCAAGTACGATTTCCTACGAATCATTTATGACTGTTCAAGCTAAAGAGATCTTAGAGTATGCAATAGAACAGAATATTCCAATCTCAGAAAACGCCCGCACACTGCTTCATGGCAAATAGACAGCATGCATGCACAGTATGTAAAACATAAGCATTTACAGGGGTAATTCCTGTTCACAGAAGGTGGCTGTGGGTGTACACTCACTTGAATGGGATTTGGAACAGACAGTTTATTTAGTCTAGCCAAAAACACTGGTATGGACGGGGGGACACTAAGGACTGCTACCGGTGCTGTAGCTGGTATAGCGGCTACAGCGGGGATAGCAAAGGGTGCGGCAGTTATTGTAGATCGTGGTGAGGTAGGAATCCGCCACAGGTTTGGAAAAGAAAAGCGCTATCGATTTGGCCGACGAAAGGGACAAGTAATAACAGTTGGACCCGGCGTCCACTTCCAGGTCCCATTAATGCATTCAATCAAGAAACTTAATTCAAACGAGATCACAACTGAGCTGAAGGAAGCAACACCATTTGTTCCAAGAGCAGAGTCCGACAGAGATGGCGGGGTGGATGAGTGGATCCAAATGAAGCTCGGAGCCACTGCTTTCTGGAAACTAATTGACAATACCGAACGAGTACACAGTCCAGCTCATCCAAGAGGCAAAGAAAGGCAGTTTGTGCGCACAAGCACTATGTCACGTGCCTTAGGTAGGTTAGCTAACGGGGGGTTTGGAGAAAAGGAACTCGTAGACCAAGACCAAGACCCTCCAGCGTATAGGGCCATGTATAAAGCCAATCGGCTTCACGAAGCTGTTGCAAAAACATGTGTTAATGGATTAAGGAAAGCATGTGAATCAGTAGATTCCTTGCAGGTTAGGGATGATGAGGGAATTGTTGCATTAACAAAAGAAATAACTGCAGAAAAATTAGCCAGCTATGGAGTCGAGCTTATTACAATTGCTTTTGATGATAAGGGTCCGAGCGCGGCAGATCGGACTGGTACATTAATTGGTGTCGCAATGGAAAATGGGGAAGATGGTGTAAGCACAGAAGAAGTTGGAGCAATCGCTGGCGCAGGTATTCCAGACGCTTAATTTAATCGTGCATATCGTCCTGAACATACTCGATCCAAATACCATCGGGGTCTCTGATAAAACAAAACTGATAGTTAATATCTGCATTTGCTGGTTCAGATGCGAAACTGATTCCTTGATCCTCTAACTCTTTTCGGACGTCCTCAAGTGAATCAACCCGAATAGCAAAATGTTTCATACCTACCTCGTGGACATTGTTTCCCACTGAGGCTCGCTGTTCCGGCTGGTCGGTCAAATCATCATACCAAAATAGTTCTAGTTTAAAGTTGCCAAGCTGTAAGAGCGCAATTTTCTTTTTCTTCTCGGCTACATATCTATTTTCTAGAATCTCAAAACCAAGTTTTTGGTAAAACTCGAGTGAGTTTTCGAAATTGCTAGCTGTAACTGCTACGTGGTGAATTGAGTGCATAGATTTATAATACATTACACACAGGAATAGTGAGGTAGGGTGCTCAGTTTAGCCACGGCTCCGTCATCTCTTCTGTAAAAAAGCCTTCTGGATGTGTGGCTTCAATAAAGCCGGCTAAAGACTCGAGATACATATCGGGGCTCCAAAAAAAAGGCACTTGTATGCCGGTAAAATCTCGTCCGCCGTAGTCAACACCAATCGTGTCCAGTAAGTATAACCAAAGGGTTCGACCCTTAACAGGGGAGAAATCTTGCAGAAAAATGACTAGGTTTTGCTATGTTCTTGAATTAGATCGTTAATGTAGTCAAAAGTCTTATCATCTGATGGTATTTGCAGGGTACAAAGCGTGAAAGATTTGTCTGGGTATTTGCTTGGAAATTCTAATATTTCATCTGAGCCATCAACAAATGACTGGCAGTCTGGATTAGTTTCTTTTTCGTATTTCAGAAAATCAGTTTTATTAATGAGTTGTTTAAGTTTCTTGAGCTCTGTTGAAGTCAGCTTGGTATGTTCGTCGAATGAACCATCACCGTATAATTTATACTCTTCAGAGCAAATCTTGTTTTCTGCACAAAGACCGCCCTGGTATCTGACTATCATTAAGACATCTGAATCGGACACTTCATTATCAACTGGCTCTTCTTCGCTATCAACCTGCCCCACCTCGTTACCTTGTGGTGCTTTGACGACGTTATATATTGACAACACGGACCATCCTAATATGAGGGCAATAACAAAGGCTACAAACAGAAAGATTATATGAACAAATCCTAAGTTGTATAGTTTGGAATTTCTTTTTGCCATCACGGTTATAATAGCACTAGCACAATAGAATAACGATATTCAGAATTGAATGATTTGGCAGGCCTGCCCGCCATGCTTGGCAGATGGGGAAGACGCAGCAAAGCTCCTATGCCGTTACTCCAGTACTTGAGAATACTCACTGTACTCGTGCTTTCAAGTGATTCACTTCTTGCGAACCCTAGGGTTCGGCTTGCTGCACGAGCGACCAATTAAATAGACAGCCTATAGGCTGTCTTTTTAATTGGTACAGTACTACATACAGGGTTGTAACTCTTTTATCAGAAAAACTATAGTTTTTCGACGGTGGTAATGTAGATGGTGCCATCGGAAGTGTATTTTTGTTCCGAGTCAGCGTATTGGTCAGTGGTAAGTATTCCCGTTACTTTTACGTGTCCGTCCATTTTCGAGATTAATGAGTAGTCTTCTGTTGAATCTATTAGCCCGTAATACTTTCCGTCGTCAGTTTTTATGGCAATGGCACATTCTTCAGTCTGCGGGCCAGTAGTATCCTTATGCATAAGGCAAGTGTTGGTGCCTGTTACGGTAATTTCTGGGCCTGTGGGTCTAACACCTTTTACGTACTTATCGGGTTGGCTAGTATCGATAGACACGTTGTTGTCTTTATTGATATTGTCATAGACCTTCCAGCCCCCAAAGCCGACAGCGGCAACTACTACTAATAATATTAAAACTGCTACGACTGCAAAGCCGTGTTGCTTTTTTTTCATCTTATTCCTTATTTAGATTATTCAAGGTCAACTATATTCCTTATTAGAAAAATAACAATAAACATTAGCGAAATGGTACCCCGGGAGGTAAGACGCAGCGAAGCTGCTATTCCGTCAGTCCGAGTCTCGCAAGTAAACTTGCTCGATTCTCCTTCCTTGCGAACCTTGGGGTTCGGCTCGCTGCGCGAGCGACCAATTAAAAAACCAACCTAAAGGCTGGTTTTTTTAATTGGTACCCCGGGAGGGAATCGAACCCCCGACCTGTGGGATAGAAGCCCATTGCTCTAATCCGCTGAGCTACCGGGGCGTACCAAATGACATTATAGCTTATTCCCATGCACCACTTATTAATTTTTCTTTTTTAATCCGTGTCCAACCTTTTAATTGTATTTCTCGTTTTCTTGCTAAAGATTTACTCGGGAAAGGTTTTGAAATATAGACAAGTGTAAACAGTCCTTGATCTTTTGCCATCTTTGAACCGTCCCCTGAGTTATGTTTAATTACCCTCTCTTCGGGATTAGGAGATATACCTACATAGTAATGAGCGGATTGGCTGATACACATGTAAACATACCAGATTATTTGGGGCTCTTCGACGCGCTTTGCTTGCTCAGAGTCATTCGACTCTTCTTTCATGCTTAATTTTTCCTCGATCAGATTAAATATCATAATCACAGTAAGAATGGTTTACCATGAGCAAACGAAGTGAGTCGAATGGTGCGGGTGGGGGGAATCGAACCCCCATTTCCAGCTTGGAAGGCTGGCATACTAGCCGTTGTACTACACCCGCATTTTGATTTGGGAACCGGAAGGTTGCTTCGCAACTGTCGTTACTCTTTCGGACAAGAAGACTAGTTTTCTTGTCGCTCACTCGAGCACTATAACGAACCGGTGTCACCTGCTTGGAAGGCAGGTATATTAGCCGCTATACGAATCCCGCACAATACTAGATAAGTATAGCAAATCATGATGAATATATTATTGTGATTAAACCAATAGTGCTTAAGCTCACTTGCAAAGACATGAACAGAGGTGGTATGTTTAGTGTGGTTCAACCAAAATCAAATATGAAAAAAAGAAAAACATTATTAGCGAGTATGATCGTAATGCTGTTTGCGGTTTTTGCTGCAATTTCTGGTATCAGTAAGCTTCCAACACCCGAGCCAAATCTTCCCAGGCCTAAATCAGTCGCCATAAACGAGCAGAGTGAATCAATTCTTTCAGAGGACAACTCAATATCCCAAGGCAAGGCTAATAACAATACATCTGATTCAGTAGCGGTGCCGACAGCAACTGATGGGGCGATAATTAGCGACGACCAACAAAGAGTAATTAGTGCCAAAGGTATCTCGTATCCTCTCAGGTCATACGAAGCTCTGAGCATTCCAAACGATCCAAACGCTAATCAATGGTGGGTGCAGAATATTGATTTAGATGAAGCATGGGATATTCCTGAAGGCAATAATCCAACTACTATCGCCATTATCGATACTGGCTTTGCCCTAAAGCATCAAGAGTTTACTGGCAGGTGGTATCAAAACAACGGTGAAAAGGGAGCAACGGTTAACGAATCTGCAAGTGATCTAAACTGTACTGATCAATCCATTGCTTTGACAAAAGCTTGTAATAACATCGACGACGATAGTGACGGTATCAATGATAACGAAAGTGGGGCCACCAGTAACCAGAATGTTTCTTTTTTGAATTGTACAGACAGCAACCAGTCATTGGACAAATCTTGTAACAGAATCGATGATGACAATAATGGCTATATTGACGATTTAACGGGCTGGGATTTTATCAATGGTGATTCTAGCGTACAGGCAGGAGAAACAAATCCGAATGAATCTAATGCCAGCCATGGTAGCTATGTTGCTGGAGTGGCCGCTGCTAACAGCAATAATAATGTTGGGCTTGCTGGTGTTAGTTCAAATTCGACAATTTTACCAATTCAAGCATTAGCCGATACAGGCAGTGGGCATACTCTGAGTGTTGCACGTTCGGTTGATTACGCGGCTGATAAAGGAGCAGATGTAATCAGCCTTAGCCTGGGTACAGATCTGAGTGACGCCTATCTTCAAGATTCAATTCTAAATGCCATCAGTAAGGGCAGTGTAGTCGTTGCTGCAAGCGGCAATAATGGCTGTAACTGTGTATCATATCCAGCAAACTACGAGGAAGTTGTTGCCGTCGGCGCCAGTAATTCAAGTAATAACCCGTACTCATTCAGTAACTACGGCGCTAATCTGGATGTGCTCGCACCTGGTGCTGGGTTCTACACAACGAAATGGTCAGTCGCTAACCAAACTAGTGATTACGCTTCTAATATTGCCGGTACTTCGCTGGCCACGCCTGTTGTAAGTGGCCTGCTAGCAAGGATGCGTTCCTACGCACCAAACGCATCAACCACTGAATTAATAGCCGCCATGACAGAGAATACGCTTCGCACCGGTTTGACCACTGCACATGCAGACACACGTGGATTCGGTATTGTGAAAGCATATTCTAGCGTTGCGCGACTACTCAACCACTACACACCACCAGTTACTTATGAATTTAGCCCAGTGAGTAGTGGAGAAACTCTCGGCATCGAGACAACAAAAGATGGGCACAAAGTTAGAACCTATGACTGTGGTACTTATGGTGAATTTGGTACTTCACCCCTGTATCAAATTACATCGTCAGATACAAAATACTTTACGAGTAGCTATGCCGAAAGGGCGGCTTCGCATAATACAGGATCGTCATCACAATTTCTTGCAAGGGTGTGCATTTTGCAAACACACGACCGTCCGCAACTCCTACGAATCATTAATCCGCTGATTGAGTTCAGAAACATCTTGCAATAACTTTAGTTTATCCACAGCTTTTCTATAGCCATTAGATATACCAAATAATGATTACTTTACAGATGCAAATATATTATACCAAGACTTTGACGCATAAATTCTTATGTACTATTGCATAACAGAAGCTTGCCATAAAATTAAGTAATCAGTCTATAATAAAATTACTTAAAAGGAGAGAGCTGTTATGGACATAGCAAATATTAAAGTTAGCAAATTGCTAGCGGAATTTGTCGGGGCTTTTGCTCTTACATTTGCTGTACTAGCAAGTATTAATGGGGTTCTTGCTGGCGCAGTAGCGACGCCTGTATTGGCTGGTATCGTGCTCGCCCTGTTCGTACTAAGTGTAGGTGCAATTTCGGGTTCACATATCAATCCAGCTGTTACGGTTGGGATGTTTTCCGTTAGGCAAATCGACTGGGTACATGCCATTGGATATATCGCAGCTCAATTGCTTGGCGCATTAGCAGCAGTCGGTGTCATGAACGGCTTTCTCGACAAGGAAGTTATCCAATTAGTCGCTAAAGATGATTGGGACAGCAAAGTAATGCTAGCAGAAGCACTTGGTGCTGGCTTCTTCGTTTTTGGAGTCGCTGCAACGGTACATCGTAAATTTGATGGACTCGCTGGTGCTGTTTTGGCAGGCGGTTCGTTGTTCCTCGGTATTGTCTTTGCGTCAGCAGCAGGTAGTCTGGGTGTACTAAATCCAGCAGTCGCACTTGGACTTGATGTATTCAATTGGACATACATTGTTGGACCAATTGTCGGTGCAGTTGTTGGGGCAAATGTCTATGCATTGCTGATGACTAGCAAAGGCCAACTCTAGACGGTCCTTTCACTCCCCTGATTAAAGAGCCAGGATTAGTCGCCTGGCTCTTTAAATTTAAGAGAAAATAGTTGCCCAGAAATCCCAGAATATATACAAAATAGTGCTTGCTATCAGCAAATACCAAATTATAACAACTTTTAACCCATGACTATTGAGCCATGAACCAATCTCTTTGCTTCTGTTAAAAACGATGTTCTTGCTAGTTAAGTTATGTGCAGTAACATAAACAAATAATGGAATCATTGCCGACCAAACAACCATACAGTACAGACAGAGTGAGCGGATTTCAAAGAATGTTTCAGACATCAACCAAGTAGCCAAACCAATGCCGAACAGTACGCCAACTTGCAGTCCCTGCCAAAACCAAGGCTTGAATTTGGCTCCAGCAAGTATCGCAAACCCAATTGTGATAACAACAGCAAATGTCGTAATTCCGATCAATGGATTCGGAAATCCAAATGCGTTCGACTCAGGCGATAGGATAACATTACTGCATGAGAATAGGGGATTGATGCTACAACTAGGCACGTAGTTAGGGTTTTTGATTAGCTCCATCTTCTCGAGCATCAAAATGAAAGAAGCAATGAAACCAACCGCTCCTAAGCCAATCAGTTTAGTTGAAATATTACTAAGTTTTAGATTCATCACTACTCCTTAATCCTTTAATGACAATATACAGAGAAAGCACGAACCCAGTTATGATACATATCGAACTTATTGCTGGTGCTTGCTGGTAAAGCATTATTCCGCCAAATAGCAATAATAACTGTGTTATTAACGAAGCTGTAGTTAGGGATCCTTTACTGATGAAGTAGGCAATACTCAAGATTATTACTGACAATATAATTACTAACAATGCAGAGTACCAAGATCCAAAAAATATATGTTTCAAAGATTCATCTTCATTAACATGTTCAATTCCTGAATGTGCAATAAACCAGATATTTTCCATATCTCTATTATGCCTCATTAATAAGGTATTTTCCTGTATTATGATGTCAATAACAGCGGGGCAGTCAAATGAACTCAGCTACGAGAAATGTTCAAAATACCTATCTTATGCTATTGCTGACTTCTACCTTGGCTACTTCGTTTATTTGGGGCATAAATACATTGTTTTTGCTCGATGCGGGATTATCGAATCTAGAGGCATTCGCCGCCAATGCTTTCTTCACGGTTGGCATGGTTCTTTTCGAAGTCCCGACTGGGGTAATTGCTGATACATGGGGACGACGAGCTTCATATTTATTGGGTGCCTCGACACTACTTATTTCAACTCTGTTGTATTTGTTAATGTGGCAAATGCAGGCTGATTTTTGGCAGTGGGCAATTGCATCGATGCTTCTTGGACTAGGATTCACCTTCTTTTCTGGGGCAGTTGAAGCCTGGCTGGTAGATGCTTTGCATTTTACTAAATTCGATGGAGAGCTGGAATCTGTGTTTTCTAAGGGTCAGATTGTTAGCGGCATAGCTATGCTCGGCGGGTCAATCGCAGGGGGATTTATCGCTCAGAATACTAATCTCGGAGTTCCGTTTATTCTTCGTGTTGTAATGCTCGGTCTAACATTTGTTGTGGCATTTGTGCTTATGAAAGATCTTGGGTTTACACCAGTAAAAGGCGAAAGACCAATCAAAGAAGTTAAGAAGGTATTGCATGCTTCAATAAAGCATGGACTCAAGAATCCACCTGTCAGGTGGCTAATGCTTGCCGCTCCGTTCACTTCTGGCGTTGGAATATATGTTTTCTATGCTATGCAACCATACTTGCTAGAATTGTACGGAGATCCAAAGGCCTACGGAGTTGCAGGGCTGGCAGCCGCTGTCGTGGCAAGCTCGCAGATTATAGGTGGGTTGTTGGTACCTTTTATTCGCAGACAGTTCTCTAAAAGGACCACTATTCTGCTAATGAGTATCATTGTCACAATATTTGCGCTGATTGTTTTCAGTTTGACCTCATCATTTATTCTCGCCGTAATCACGCTTGTTATATGGGGCATAGTTTCGGCGTCTAGCATGCCGGTCAGACAAGCCTTTATCAATGGCCTCATCCCGTCCAAACAACGAGCAACGGTCTTATCTTTCGACTCACTAATGGGTTCGAGCGGCGGAGTCGTTACCCAGCCGATCCTAGGAAGGGCAGCTGATATATACAGTTATTCATCGTCATTCATATTGGCAGGAATTATCCAGTTAATGGCACTGCCCTTTGTGTTTCTAGCAAGGCGGGAACACACTGTCTCTGATGATATGAAATAAAGTATACCTCGGCCTTGGTATAATCGCATTTGTCTTGTTGTTCAACGAGGTAATTATTGACAAATACCATACTGAAATCCAGAAACTTATTAACAAATTCGACAAGAAATAAAAATAGTTCACCATGAGTGAACTATAGTATGGGGCGAGTGATGGGATTTGAACCCACGGCCTTCGGAACCACAACCCGACGCTCTAACCAGCTGAGCTACACCCGCCAAATTACATCTGTTACGATATCATTATTTACGTGCCAATACTAGTGGTTCGTAATTGTGAGAAGATAATATCTTCATACGGCTTTAGGCCACAGTCCACGATTCCCGATTTCATAGCTGAAAGATATGATTCACCTGGATTTTCGAGCGGTTCCTTTATCTGGGAATGATATATACCCGCCTCAACCTTATTACCAGTGCGGGTTATTACGTGCGATGTGAAACGTATATATTCCTGTTCTACACTCGGCACTTGGTCGGCTTCAATGCTATCAAGCATGAACTGATCCGCTTCACTCAGTGAATAGAGCGCACCCCACACAACAGCATTATCATGAGCCACTATGTTAGCTCCGGCTGAATTCCACCGTTCTGAAAAGCCACAAAAAATTAGTTTATAACCATCTAGTCTCGCAATATCAATATAGACACTGCTTGGGCAGCGTCGTTCCATTTGAGCATGTGATAGGTTTGATCCGTATGCAAAGTAATACATTGCTTTATAGAGATTAAATTATCTTAAATCTAGCATAAAAAACACTTTTCAACTACTGTTATAATATGAAACTCCGTGAAGCGGAAATAGGAGATGGCGCTGCGATTCTGGATTTATGCCAGGGTATTATTGATGCTGAAGGCATAGAGGCAGAAATAGAGTTGACACCGACTGATGTTGAAAAATATCTAGCGATGAATATGAAAGACAGACCATTTCGATGCCTGATCGCCGATGATGATGGCGTCAAAGGTATCGCTCTCTGGCAGCAGCTTTTTTCGTTTGAAGTCGGACCAGTGCTTTATGTTGAATCACTAGCCGTTGATCAAAATACCAGGAACACAGGAGTTGGGTCGACCCTCATGGATGAGCTTAAGGCTATCTGCCAGCGTGAAAAATATTCGTCAATCTATCTGAATGTCCACAAAAATAACCTGTCAGCAAGATCATTCTATCTCAAGCAAGGTGGAGAAATTGATGATGGATGGGATTTCGTAGAGATTACTGTACGCTAACCTGGGATTGTGGTTGCAACGGCTTCTTCTTCTCTAGCTTCCTCGGTTGCTTCAACATCCCCATCTTCACAATCAGGCTCATCTGTTTCGAGCCCCACGGCTAGCCTGATCTCAGGAAGATCACAATCGATGAACTTAATGATCTTAGCAACGAGCTCAGGATTTAAATCTTCAACTCCTTCTAATGAGGCTCCTAATTCATCGGTGCTAGCTGCTACGGTTCTTCGAGTTCTAGAAAGTTCCGTTTCAGCATCGTCACCCGCGGAATTTACACCCCAGACTAACGAGCCAGCCGCGCCGCCAACTAGCGTGAATGCAAGCATCCAATTTGCGATCCAGCGAGAGCGAGAGCCTCTTTCAAAGAGTCGACTTGCATCATCGCGTTCATCGCTAGTTTGTTTCTTGGATTCCGGGTTTGCTCGTACGGTTATGGTTGGTTTTCTAATCATGATCGAATACTAACAATGCTTTTAAATATATGCCAGCATAAGTACTTTATGGATTCTTAAAGGTTTTGTTTAGTTCGCTCCGCTTCGCGTTTTTTGATTGTTTCGCGTTTATCGTATTTTTTCTTACTCGTGCCGATGCCAATCTCTAGCTTGAGTAGCCCGTGATCGATGCCCATCGCCATCGGTATGATGTGTTGGCCATTTTGTTTTGCGGTAAATAATTCATTGAGCTGTTTTTTTGTCAGCAACAACTTTCGTTCACGCTCTGGATCGTGCTGATTGCGGACGCCTGCATTCGCATAGTGAGAAATGTGACTGTTAACGAGGACTGCTTCATCAAGCTTCGCCCGCACATAGCTGCCCTTTAACTGAACATGACCTGCCTTAGCGGACTTTACTTCGCTACCGAGCAACACCAAGCCAGCGATCATCTTATCAGTAATCGCGTAATCAAATGTGGCTCGACGATTTTTGGCTACTATTTTCATAACCCTAGTAGTATATGCGAAGATGACAGCTGAGGCACTCTTGAGTTAGGATAAGCGTATGTTTGATGGCACCTACCAAACGATGGCGCAGGTATTTATTGCGGTTTCGATAATTCCTATATGGTTCATGCTACGAAATGGACGAGGAAAATCAGAACCCCAATCGGCACTCTGGCGCATGTTACTTTTCGGTGGTTTATCGATTGCTCTTACACTGGCAGTAGCAATTCCGCTAGACTGGTTGTTTCCTCAGATTAGTGCCATTATTGATGGTAAAGTTGGCCTTAATCCGCCCGAAAACTTACTACTTGCTACATTCTTATTTGCAAGTATCGAAGAAATTATGAAGTTTGTGCCTGCGGCCTTTTATCTTTACAAAAAGCCATATTTCAACTGGCGAAGTGATGGTGTTCTATACTTTGGGCTAATTGGTCTTACCTTTGGATTCATCGAAGATATGCTTTATGTTTCCAGTGGTGGAGTTGCTGTCGGTATCATTAGGATTGTCTTTGGGTTGTTTTTCCACGGTGCAGTAACGGCAATAGTCGGCTACAGTTTGTCGCATAAAAAGGTCACAGGTGGTTCATGGTTTATTGTACTATTGGGATTATTACTCTCAATTAGCCTTCATTCGCTTTATAACTATGGATTATTCGTCAGTGCTTGGCAGCCATTGTTTGTTCTTGTGTCGATTGCCGTCAGTATTTCCGTTAACGCTAATTTCTTCATCATGTTCTGGCTGGCCAACCGTAAAGACAAACTTCAATTCGTGCCAGTAGTAGAATCTGTGCCTGCAGTAGTTCCAACACCAACAACTAGCCAGCCAGCGGTAATTGCAAATCCTCCGTTAAGACAAATAGTCCAAACTAGATCAGCTTTGCCTTTATCAATAACCAGTTTGATTATGGGGGTGGTGTCCTTGATTACTTGGGTTTTACCATTTTTTGGATTAGTACCTCCAATTGCAGCAATGATTATTGGGCTTACTATGATTGGCAAAGATGAGGTCGGAAAAAACTATAATATTGTCGGAAGTATCCTCGGGGGTTTTGGTCTGCTGCTATCAATTCTGATCCATGTATTTTTGGTTTTGGTTATTGTCCTAGGTTCTTAATTAATAACCGTAATATCGGCACCAATCGATCGCAATCGTTTCGGTAAGTCTTCATAACCACGATTTATTGAATATACATTTCGTAAAACACTAGTTCCCGGAGCAGCGAGCATAGCAATCAGAATAATAACCGCTGGGCGTAATGCAGGAGGTGACACGACTTCACTGGCAACAAACTTAGTCGGTCCTGTTACATAGACTCGATGTGTGTCGGCGAGGTCAATTTGAGCACCAAGCTTATTTAGTTCAGTATAATAAACAGCTCGATTTTCATATACCCAATCGTGGATGAGAGTTCGGCCCTTGGCTACCGCTGAGATAGGGACGAAGAAGGGGAGATTATCGATATTTAATCCCGGGTAGGGTCGCGGAGCTATCTTGTCGATCGGTGCGACTAACTGCGGTGACTGTTTTGTCTTGAGGTCAACCAAGCGTGTTCGATTGTTATGGGCTAAGTAGACAGCACTTCTTTCGTATTGAAAGTTCATCTTCTCCAATTTCAGCAGTTCAATCTCAAGGAAATCAATTGGACAACGAGAAATTGTTAACTCCGAGTTTGTGACTGCAGCTAAACTGATAAAGAACATTGCCTCAATCGGATCCTCACTAATAGAATAAGAAACTGTTTCGTTAATTTCTTTCAGTCCAGTGACCGTCAGTGTGCTAGTACCAATTCCTTCGATATTCACGCCGAATTTCTCTAACAGAAAACATAAATCCTGCACCATATAATTTGCACTGGCGAATTTAATGACTGTCTCACCAGGGATCAAAGCCGCTGCCATCAGGACATTTTCGGTAACTGTATCGCCGGCCTCATAAAGTATTATCTCTTTTGCGGCTTGCTTCTTTACCGTAACTTCATATTTGCGATTTCGGCTGACAACATTTAATCCAAATTTCTCTAGCCCATAAAGATGAGGCTTGATAGTACGTGAACCTAATTTACAGCCACCAGCATGAGGAATTTCAAAAGAATTTCTATGATGCATCAGTACACCCATTAGCATTATTACACTGCGCGTACGTCGAGCGGCATTCCTGTCCATGCCATCAAGTTTCAGCCTTTTTGGTGGTTGAATTACTACATTATGGTCATCCCAATTTGCTTTGACCCCAATACTTCGCAGGACTTCAATAATGCGATGTACTTCCTCAATCATCGGCACGTTCTCAAGAGTCGTCGTGCCTTTGTTGAGCAAGCTAGCCAGAAGCAATGCGACGGCTGCGTTTTTGGAGGTGTTTACCCTAATCTTACCCGATAACGGTTTTCCTCCATGAATCTGTAAATTCATCCCATTAGTGGTTGCAGGGGTTATCAGATCTTGACCAAATGCTGAGCTCAGTCGGTTCAACATATCCAAGCTGAAATTTTGTTGCCCAGCTTCCATCCGAGTAATTGCACTCTGAGATGTTCCAAGCGCTTCAGCTAGATCTGCCTGGGTCCAATTACGACCTTTGCGCAAGTCTACGATATATTCAGCGATACTTTTTTGATTAACAGGCATATTGTATTCTAGTTTATATCAATAGTGATATAAAGTCAAGTATTTATTATGAGAATTGGCAACCGATAAGTTAACGCGTACAATTAGATAGACTTTACTCTTATTAACAAATTAATCAAATGGCTAGGAGGACAAAGTGGGAAACTTACAAACCACCGATCCAGTTCTTTTTGAATTTCTCGAAGGAGAACGAAAACGACAACGCGAAGGGGTAGAATTAATCCCTAGCGAAAACTATGTATCGCGAAGCGTGCTCGACGCTTTGGGGAGTGAATTTACAAATAAATATTCCGAGGGCTATCCCGGTCGACGCTACTATGGTGGGCAGGAATTTACCGATAAAATTGAGCTTGAGGCAATTAGCCGTGCTAAATCACTATTTGGTTCAGCGCACGCTAACGTTCAGGCACTGAGTGGCGCCGCAGCAAATGTTGCTACCTATTTTGCCTGGCTCGAACCCGGTGACACAATACTTGGAATGGATCTAAATCATGGTGGCCACCTTACCCACGGTTCACCGGTCACCTACATGGCAAAGCTGTATAACTTTGTTCGTTATGGTATGAAAGACGTCGAAACTGGCGAGATTGATTATGATAATTTGCGAAAGTTAGCACACGAGCATAAACCTAAGATTATCCTAGCCGGCTTTAGCGCTTATCCTCGTGAACTAGACTATTCAAAGATTTCCGAGATTGCCAATGAAGTAAATGCCGTTGCCATGGCTGACATGGCTCATATCGCCGGTCTTATTGCTGGTGGGGTACTGGCCAATCCGTTTGATCATGGTTTTCACATTATCACGACAACAACACACAAATCACTGCGGGGTCCACGCGGTGCTATGATTCTTAGCAACGGCACGGTTGGTAATCCTTTGCGTGCACCCGAAAAGACCATTGAGAACCTACCCACACTTATCGACCGGTCTGTCTTTCCTGGTTTTCAAGGTGGTCCTCATATGCATCAGACTTTGGCAATTGGAGTTGCGTTGGGTGAAGCAATGAAACCAGAATTCAAAACCTATGCTCAGAATGTCGTCGATAATGCAAAAGCGTTAGCAAAAGCATTGATGGACAGGGGATTTAAGCTTGTAACTAATGGTACTGATAACCATCTGATACTGGCAGATATCTGGACCAGTTTTGGCATTGGGGGCAAAGAAGCCGAAGAAGTCTTGGATAAAATCGGTCTGACTCTCAACAAGAATTCAATTGCCGGAGATACACGCAAGCCATTCGATCCAAGCGGTATTCGACTTGGGACACCAGCCATGACGACTCGTGGTATGAAGCAAAAGGATATGGAGCGAATTGCTGAATGGATGAAGCTAGCTATTGATAATCGTAAGAATGAAACGATGCTTCAATCGTTACATGATGAAGTCATAAAGTACTGTTTGGAATACCCGCTACCCAGCGATCAATAACCAATCGAATACTGGTATCTTTCACAAAGTTTGAGATTGACTCTTAGTAAACCCTAAAATAAGCTTTCAATATATTAGTTAACTTTATAAAATAAACTATTTTGTAATATCATACGATTATCCTAAACATGAGCGCTGAACAGTTCAGCTGAGCATAGGGGGGTGTGAAGTTGACTGAAATTACTGCTTATAGCTCGACGGGTTCCTGTTCGAAGGTAATTCCGTAATTTTCCTTAATAATTTGCAGGTATTGGTCACGGAATTTAGCTAAGTCTTGATAGCTGGTGGCATTTTCATTCACCAAGATAATGGCTGAATTTTTCCAGGTTGCCATACCGGTTGTTTCATCGTGCCAATCTTTAAGTCCGGCTTGGTCGGCCAGTCTTCCGGCAGCTACTTTGATTCGTCCATCTGGTTGTTCCCAGTACCAATCGGTTTGATTCGAGGCGATATCTGGATGCTTATCAATGATGGTATCAAGCGTGGCGCGGTCAACAATTGGATTGACGAAAAAAGAACCAACAGTATTCGTGGTCTTAACATCTGGTAAATAAGAGCTTCTCCAGCTGACAACAGCTCGTCGGACATTCGCTGGACTGTATTCGCTAATTTGGTGTTCATTAAAGAAGCGCTCGAGTGTCGTATAAAATGGCGGCTTCATATTTTCTCGATGCAACTGCAGAGTAACTTGCGTGACGATATAATCTCCCGGATTTTGTTTGAGTAGGCTAGTTCGGTAACCAAAATTACAATCATCTTTGGACATTTCTATGAATTTATCTTGCTTGAAGTCAAAAGCACGCAATCCGACAAAAGTATCTGCCAGCTCCTGACCGTATCCACCGATATTCTGCACTGGGGCTGCTCCGACAGTTCCTGGAATGAGGCTTAAAGCTTCAATGCCACTCCATTTTTCTTCGACGGAGGCCGATACTGAATCATCCCAGTTTTCACCAGCGCCGACAGTCAATAGACCTGCTTCATCTAGGGCCAATCCCATAATACGATTAACAATTAATAAACCCTGAAATGAATTGTCTTTGAAGATTGTATTACTGCCCTCACCAATAACTCGAATCGGTAAATTTTTCTGTTTGGCGAATTGGACACAGTCTAAGAGATCTTCGTCCGAAGATACTTCTGCCAAGAAACTTGCGTGTCCACCTAAACGCATCGTACTCATCTTGGTGATGCTAATGTTTTCTTGAATATTCACAACGCACTAATCATGGCATTTCTAAGCTAGTAGTAGCAAGCATTTAATGTTTGTAGGATATGATACTATTAGAGCAAATATACATAAGGAGTATTTACAATGAATCTTCACTTATTAGCCCAGAATTATGCAAATGCCAACTGCACTATCAACGGTGAACCAGCTGACTGCGGTGACACCTTAAGGATTCTTGGATATATTTTCGTTCCCCTCGCAATCATCGGTCTTGTGATGTTTGTCTTTTGGATAATCAGCTTAGTCCATGTAATAAAAAATGATGTCAATAACAGAACGATGTGGATTATTCTTCTGATTCTCTTTGGAGGATTTGCCGGAATTGCCTATTTCTTCGCAGTCAGACGTCCTTATAACAAAAATAAGGGTTCGGCACCAGCCAAGGTAGCACCTCCAATGCCGGTAGCGCCAGTTCAGCCAGAAGAAATGGCTGCGCCAGTATCTAAAGCGATGAATGACGTGCAAGCAGTTAGTCAACCGACAGTTAATCCAACTACTGAGGCATCACCACCGCCAGCTTCTGTAGAATCACCTGAAGAAGTATCTGCCGAGATCCCGGCCGAGACTAAAGACGACATATCAGTAGATGAGTCTGCTAAAGTAAATGAATCTTCAGAAGGATCTCTAGACAAAGATAGTTCGATTGAACCCGACGAGACTGCCGGACCATCATCAGGTGAATCAACACCGTTAGATGAATCTCTACCATCATCAGATAACAAAGATAATAACTAGCTTACTTTTTTAGCAGAATGCTATTCGGTAGAAGAAGCATTTAGCATTCTTCATCTGCCACTGGCAGACTCAGCCCTCTCGGGTCTGCCTGCCGTCAAAGGCAGGTTAAAGTCGCAAACTAACTTTCCAAACTAAAAACCCACCAATTTGGTGGATTCTTTAGTTTGGAGGGCCAGCG
>WPCG01147687.1_pt1 | contig 36606 bp, 35 predicted proteins | sample 5403311 | NCBI WGS metagenome assembly WPCG01 (sample SAMN12869467, study PRJNA574797) | sludge metagenome | isolation source: wastewater treatment of Control | place: China:Beijing | collected 2019-05-17
TACCCTCGGCTCCATGGGCGGGTCCGGCGCCGCCGGGGTCGCTTCCGGCCTTGGCGGTGTGGCGCGCGCCGGAGCGTCCGCAACCATATCGCCACTCAAGCGTGCCGCCTCCCGCACCGCCGACAGCCTCAAATCCAGCTATTCCGACGGCGCAAGAGCCGGCTTCGCAGCGTCCGGCGGCAGTTCGACGATGGGTACGGTCGACGGAAACCCTTCGCCTGAGCCATCAACCCCTTCAGCCGCTGATGGTCCGCCGGCCTGGGCGCAGCAGATGCGCCGCAGCCGGGCCATGAGTCACGGCGTCACCGCTGCCGCCCATGCCGTCCGGTCCGGCGACAGCCACGGTGGCGGCTCCTCAGTCAGCCTTTCCGAAAGTGACCGCACATGAACATTTTCAAACGACCGACGACCCATTACGGCAAAGTGCCGGAACCCGAAACGCCCTATCAGCGCGCCGCGCAGGTCTGGGACGAGCGCATTGGCTCGGCCCGCGTGCAGGCGAGGAACTGGCGGTATATGGCCTTCGGTTCGCTGATCCTTTCGGTGGGTTTCGCCGGCGCTCTTGTCTGGCAATCGGCGCGCGGAACCGTCGTACCCTGGGTGGTCCAAGTTGATAATCTCGGTCACGCCCAGACCGTCGCGCCCGCTACGGCCGACTATCGGCCGACCGATCCGCAGATCGCATTCCATCTCGGCCGTTTCATCGAACAGGTCCGCTCGCTTCCCGCTGACCCGATCATTGTCCGTCAGAACTGGCTCAGGGCCTATGACTGGACCACGGATCGCGGCGCCGTGGCGCTCAACGACTACGCCCGCGCCAACGATCCCTTCACCCGTGTCGGCCGTCAGCAGGTTGCCGTCGAGGTGTCGAGCATCATCCGGGCGTCGCCGGACAGTTTCCGCGTGGCCTGGACCGAACGGCACTACGAGAACGGCCAGCTCTCTACCACCGAGCGATGGACGGCGATCCTGACCATCGTGATCCAGCCCCCGCGTGACGCCGAGCGGCTGCGCGCCAATCCTCTTGGAATCTATGTCAACGCGATCAACTGGTCGCGGGAGATGAGCCAATGACCCGCACGTCTATGAGTAAAGCCGGGCTTCCGGTTTTCCGTAAACCCACCTTCGCGGCTTTGCTGCTTTCCGCAACCATTTTGGCTGGCTGCGCAACCAACCGGACACCACAGTTCAGCTATGACGCCGATGTGCCGCTGTTGCCGACCGTGCAGACGGCCATCACGGACGACCGGCCCCGGCCATTGCACACGCCGCCGGCCTGGACTGTCGCGCGAGGCGGTGAGGCTGCCGGCACGGCGACCGCCCGCGTCGAGAATGCCAATGCCGCCGCTCGCGTCGAGCCGCGCCGCGAAGGCTATTACAACGCCATCCAGATTTATCCGTGGAGCGAAGGCGCTCTCTATCAGGTCTATGCCGCAGTCGGGCAGATCACCACCATCGCGCTGGAGCCCGGCGAGAGTCTGACCGGCGCGGGACCAATTGCCGCCGGCGATACGGCCAGGTGGGTGATCGGTGACACCGAAAGCGGATCGGGCGCGACCCGGCGGGTGCATGTGCTGGTCAAGCCGACGCGGCTGGACATCTCGACCAATCTCGTCATCACCACCGACCGGCGCATCTACATGATCGAACTGCGCGCGCGGGAAGCGCTCTACATGCCCGCCGTCGCCTGGGCCTATCCCGCCTCACCGCCGGGAAGCCGCGTCACGACGCCATCGGCCCCTATCATTCCAGCCGAGGCGGCGCGCAATTATCGTTACGGCTTGCAGGTGCAGGGTAGCACCCCGCCATGGCGTCCGGTTTCCGTCTTCGACGATGGCCGGCGTGTCTATGTCGTGTTCCCGCGCGGCATCGTGCAGGGTGAGATGCCACCTCTGTTCGTCCTTGGATCGGATGGCGAACCGCAGATCGTCAACAGCCGCATCCATCAAAACGTCCTGATCGTCGACAGGTTGTTCGGCGCGGCCGAACTGCGCCTCGGCGGCGGCGATCGTCAGCAGGTGGTCAGGATCGTCCGCACCAACCCGACGCAGGCCGCAGCCCATCCGACTGGCGCGACGACAGGAGGATCGTCTTCATGAGCGATACCGAAACCGCCGCGCCTATGCGGCTTCGCGCCGAACCACCCCGCGTCACCCGCCTGTCTCGCAAGGTGCTGGCAGGCGTCGGAGCCGTCGCTTTGCTCGGCATCGGGGGGGCGCTGATCTATGCCCTCCAGACCCGTGACGCAGGACCGGGAGGCGGAGAACTCTATTCGACCGAGAACCGGCCCACGGCGGACGGTTTGTCCGGCTTGCCGCGCGACTATACCGGCCCGGTCCTGGGACCGGCATTGCCGGGCGACCTCGGCCGCCCGATCCTCGAGGCGCAGAACCGCGGACTGCCGGTCGTGCCACCGACTATCGCCACACCCGCCGTCGATCCAGATGAACAGCGTCGTCTCGCCGAGGAAGAAGCCGCACGCCTCAGCAATGTGTTCTTCCAGGCCGGCCCGCGCACTGGAGCAACGCCGGGAACGGCCATGCCCGGCCTGGCCGGCCTTGGCCTCGGCGGACAGCCCGCCACGCAGGACCGGCACACGGCTTTCCTCAACGGACCCGTGGACCGGCAGACCGCCGCCCCGGATCGCGTCACCCCGCCGGCCTCGCCCTGGATACTACAGGCCGGGGCCGTCATTCCGGCCGCGCTCATCACCGGCATCCGTTCGGACCTTCCGGGGCAAATCACGGCGCAGGTGACGGAGAACGTCTATGACAGCCCGACCGGCAGCCTGCTCCTGATCCCGCAGGGCACGCGCATCATCGGCCAATATGATGACGGCGTGACCTTCGGCCAGCGCCGCGTCCTGTTGGTATGGAACCGCCTGATCCTGCCGGGCGGCCGCTCCATCGTCCTGGAGCGTCTGCCGGGCGCGGATGCCAGCGGTTACGCCGGCCTTGAGGATGGCGTCGATTATCATTGGTGGGATCTGATGAAGGCCGCCGGGCTCTCCACGCTGCTCGCGGTCGGCGCGGAGCTGGCGACCAGCGACGAAGACCGGCTGGTCAGGGCCATCCGCGACGGCGCGCAGGACACCATCAATCAGGCGGGCCAGCAGATCGTGCAGCGCCAGTTGCAGGCCGCGCCCACGCTCACCATCCGGCCGGGCTTTCCGGTCAGGATAATTGTTACCCGAGATTTGGTATTCGAGGCCGCAGGAGGTTGACCATGGCGAAACTGAAACTCGGCCCCATCGTCGAGGACAAGCCTGTAAAGGTCACGGTCGAACTGCCTGGGCCGCTTCACCGCGACCTGGTTGCCTATGCCGAGGTGCTGGCCCGCGAGTCCGGTCAACCCGCCGCTGATCCCGTGAAGCTCATCGTTCCTATGCTGGAGCGGTTCATCGCGACGGATCGCGGCTTCGCCAAGGCGCGGCGCTCGACTCAATCTAAGATGCCGACGGTCTGATCTTCGTGGCGTTCGCTGATGCCCCCCTGGCCATGGAGAGCAGCCTTCGGAAGGCGGGATTGTCGTTGTTCGGCGACCAGACGGCGGAGAAGGGGAGTATCTCGCCTGCGATGGGCCTATAGGTGATGCCGGGAAGCAGGGCGACGGTCATGGCCTCGCTCACCAGCGTCAGGCCGCGGCCGATCGCCACCAGCGGCAGCAGGTTGTCGCGGCTGACCGACTGCACCTGGATCTCCGGGTGACGACCGAGCGCCGCCAGCTCCCGCACCAGATGATCGTGGATCTCCTGGCCCGGTGCGGCCTCGCTGACGATGAAGAGTTCCTCGGCCAGGTCCGGCCATGTCAGCTCGGCGCGGGCGGCGAGGGGATGCTGATCGGGCAGCACCACGAAGACCCGCTCGCACCACAGATGCGCCCGGTCACAACCGGGCCAGTCCCGCTCTCCGGTCAGGAAGGCGACGTCGAGGCGGAACTGCCGGATGGCGGCGATATGCTCGTCGGGATTGCCGTCGACCAGCTCGATCCTGACATCGCCATGCCGAAGGCCGTAGCTGTGCAGCAACTCGGCAAGGAAGCCGGAGGCGATGGATGAGTAGATGCCGATCCTGACGCTGCCGTTCTCGCCCCGACCAACCGCGGCGATGTCGTGCGCGCCTTCGCCGAGGTTGCGGATGATCTGGCGGGCGCGCCGGAGGAAGCGCCTGCCTGCGTGTGTGAGGCAGACGCCGGCGCTGTGACGATGGAAGAGGGAGGCGCCGAGACGGTCTTCGAGATCGCGGATGCGTCGGCTGATGGCGGATTCCTGAACCCCGATGGCAGCCCCCGCCTTGCGGAAGCTGCCATGTTCGGCTGCGGCAATGAAATACCGGAGATGGCGAAACTCGATTGATTTGGAATGTTTCGCCATCCGCTGCATCACTATACAACGACGGCGAGCGTCTGGACAAAGAATGCCAAGAGATTGACTATCAGCATCATCCAGAAGGCCGTCGCAGCCAAGGCCAGCAGCAGGATCCCGCGCTGGCATGGTTTGGCAACGTAGATCAGGCTGCCTCGCAACTGTCTGTTGACAAACGGGTTCTCTATTGTTCGGCAGATGGGCAGAAAGCCTCGATCACTTGTCCGCATTGAATTATCTTGGCCTTTGGATACAGACGCGTAGGTGGGAGACCGTTGACCTTAATTGGCGCCGGAGCTGCCCCCAGCGCCAATGGTTCATCGGGTCGGGCCACCGTAGACGATGCCATTCGGCCGATCACCGACCGGCACCGTCCTCACCACTTCCTGCTTCTCGACATCGATGATCGAGACGCTGTCATCGGCGATATTGGTCACGAACACGTAAGCCCCGTCCGCCGATGCCGACACGCCGTGGGCGCCGCCGCCGGTGGTGATCGTCTTCACAATCTGTCCTGTCGCCGTATCGATTACAGACACGGTGTCGTTCGGCTCCGCGTCAGTGCCTTGGTTGGCCACATAAACGTAGGCCCCGTCAGGAGTCGCGAACATCTGGATCGGATTCCGTCCGACATCGATCCTGTTCGTCACTTGGCGGGAAGAGGTATCAATGACGGCCACGCGGTTCTCATCGCGCAGCGAGACATAAACCTGATCGCCGGAGGGCGTGAACCCGACCTGGACTGGTGCGGTTCCGACCGGAATACGCGCCACCTCGGACAGAGCCTGCGTGTCGATGACGGACATGGACCCGTCCTCGACATTGGCGACATATAATTGGGTCTCGTCCGGGCTGAGCCGCAGGCCGTGGGGGTAATCCCCGGTCGCGATACGCCCGATGACTTCGGCCCGTGCGAGGTCGATCACGGCGATCTCGTCTCCGCCGGCCAGTGAGACATAGGCGCGGCCAAGCCGATCAGCGACAACGTGGGCCGGGTGGGAGCCAACTGCCACAGTCGCCTTGGGCGCTGTGATGTTCTGCGGATCGAGAATGACCAGCAGACCCTCCTCCGCGCCGTGCCCGTGCCCGTCCGACCCGTGATCCCCCTCGGTGGCAGGATTTCCGACCGCCAGCAACAGCTTACCATCCGGCGTCAGATCGACGTTGTGGGGGGCGACCGGGATCGAAGCGGTGTCGACCGCTCCCGTGCCGAGATCGATGGTGCTGATGGAATTGCCGCCTTCATTGGCGGAATAGACGATCCCGCCGGTCTGACCCAGCGCTGCCGGTGCCTCGCCAGCGTTCGCCTCTAGCCATACTTTCATTTCGGCGATCTCGCCTTCCTGCGCCGCGATGATCTGGCCCGCCCATGCCCTGGTCTGCGAATCGTCCCCGTATTGCTGGACGATCCTGGCCATGTCGATCGCACCCTGATGATGCGGGATCATGCCCCGGACGAAGGCGACATCGGCATCGTCGGCCATGACGCCGTCCATCATCGGTCCGTGCATCTCATTCATTGATTCGACATAGGCCCGGGTGAAATCGGGCAGGCTTTCGTCCGCATGGGGGGCCTGCTCGTTTGGCGACGTCATCATCCCCTGCATCATCTGGTGCATCGCACCGATGCATTCCGGGGTCATCGCCTGCATCATGACCCGGCACTGCTCGGGCATCATCCCTTGCATGCCAGGCATCTGGCGCGCAGGAGAGGTGGGCGATGGAGCCTGTTCCGCTTGCGCGGGCGGGGTCCCCGGATGGTGGGCGTCATGCCCGGCCTGAGCGAGGGCAGCGCCCGGCAGGCCTGCCAGGATGCCGACGGAAAGAGCGATTGCGGTTCGGTTCATTGATTTCATCCTTTGGTTCCGGAGCGCTGGCCCGGGTTACCGGTCGCGACTCTCCGTTCTATTCGCTGGTCTTTCGGGTTTGCACCGGAGCGGCCGGAGACATCTTGTTCTCGCGGCATCCCTGCGCATTACGCAGCGATGAGACGTGGAGGCCTCAGGATGCCTTCCGGTGATCTGTCGTGCGGATCAGGGCGCACAACCGTGAAAACCTTACCGTTCACAGGTGGGCCGACCACCGGCGGCGCGACGAGAACCGCGGCCGTCAGACAGGTCTGGCAGCAATCCGCCAGATTTGGACTTCCGTCCCCATTCACGCGGCCTGTCGAATGATCTGCGCCGTGGTCGTCCGGCATATGATGCTGGGTACAGTGGCTTGCCGTGGCGGCGGTCTGTTGCTGGTGGACGGAGTGTCCGCCGGGACTGGCATGTACCGGGACCTGCAGAACCAGGGCGCCAATGGCAAGCAGAAAGATGCAGACCGCAAACTGGCGCAATCGGCCGCATCTCGCCCGGAAGACAGCTCGTGCCCGCCTGCTCATGCGCCACCGTCCTTCCCGGCGGCACGCCGGGTCAGTGTGATGTCACGTTCATGTTGCGCGCCACCCGACGCCGCGAGACAGCCCCGCTGACGCCGGCAAGCCGCCTCGGCCAGGTGCTGTTTCGGATCGTTCACAAGCCAGGCGGTCATGTCGGCAACCCCGTGTCAGATTTCCCGCGGACCGAGAAAGCGCCCGAAGCTTCGGGTGGTCGGGCCGAACAGGAACGCTTCATAGGGCTCGGGATCGACGCCCGGAAAATCCATGCCGGGCGAGCCGGCAGGCATGCCGGGGACAGCAAGCCCCGTCGCGTCAGGCCGCTCGGCCAGCAGGCGGCGGATCGCCGCGGCAGGTACATGGCCCTCGACCACATAGCCGCCCACTTCGGCGGTGTGGCACGATGCCAGTTCGGCTGGCACGCCAAGCCGCTGCTTGAGGCGGTCCATGTCGGTGGATTCCACCACCCGCACCGGGAAGCCTGCGGCCTCGATATGCGCGACCCAGCCATCGCAGCAGCCGCAGGACGGATCCTTGGTGACATTCACCAGGGGCAGCGTTTCGGCAATTCCCGACCCTGCCATTGATATCAGCAGCGGAAGCGCGCCGGCAGCGGCCAGAACGGCGCGCCGGCTGATGCGGTGATCGTTTCTCATCGTCAAACCTCGTTTCATGGATTCATTGTCGCCGTCACGGTCCGCATGCGGCGCACAAAGGGATGAGCAGCAAATCGAAGCCTGCGGCACCCTGTCGTCACAGCTTCACCCTCCGCAAACGCGCAGCATTGGCGATGACGCTGACCGATGACAGCGCCATGGCGGCGGCGGCGATGATCGGCGACAGCAGGATGCCGAAGAACGGAAATAGCACCCCGGCCGCGACCGGCACGCCCAGAGCGTTGTAGATGAAAGCGAAGAACAGGTTCTGGCGGATGTTCCCCATGACCGCTTCCGAAAGCCGGCGGGCGCGGACGATGCCGGTCAGATCGCCCTTGAGCAACGTGACACCCGCGCTTTCCATCGCCACATCGGTGCCGGTGCCCATGGCGATGCCGACATCGGCAGCGGCCAGGGCCGGCGCGTCGTTGACGCCGTCGCCCGCCATCGCGACAACCTCGCCCGCCGCCTTGTGCCGCTGCACGACGGCGCTTTTCTGATCGGGCAGGACCTCGGCCTCGACCTCGTCAATGCCGAGCTGGCGGGCGACCGCCTTGGCCGTGGTCCAGTTGTCACCCGTAAGCATGACAACGCGGATTCCCTGCGCCTTCAGCGCGGCAAGCGCCTCGGGCGTCGAGGGCTTGACCGGATCGGCGATGGCGAAGATGGCAGCGATGCGGCCATCGACCCCCATGAAGATCGCGGTGGCCCCGTCCTCGCGCAGCCGGTCGGCCTCATCGGCCAGCGGCGCGACATCGACGCCTTGCTCGGCCAGGAACTTGGCATTTCCAAGGGGAATACGCTTGCCGTCGACCGTGCCGTAGGCGCCTTTGCCGGTCGGCGAGTCGAAATCCGCGACTGGTGCGGTCGCGATCCCGCGCTCCTCGGCCGCGCGAACGATGGCCAATGCCAGCGGATGCTCGCTGGCCCGCTCCACGCTGGCGGCAAGCCGCAGAGCCTCGTCCTCGGTGAAGCCAGGCGCTGGCACGATAGCGATGACGGCGGGCCTCCCCTCGGTCAGCGTACCGGTCTTGTCGACAATGATAGTATCGACCTTCTCCATATGCTCCAGCGCCTCGGCGTTCTTTATCAGCACGCCCGCCTGTGCGCCCCGACCGACGCCGACCATGATCGACATCGGCGTTGCCAGGCCGAGCGCACAAGGACAGGCGATGATCAGGACCGAAACCGCCGCGATCAGACCGAAGGAGAAGCGCGGCTCCGGTCCCCAGATCGACCAAGCGATGAAGGCGAGGACTGCGACGACGATCACCGCCGGCACGAACCAGCCCGACACCTGATCGGCGAGGCGCTGGATCGGAGCGCGGCTGCGCTGCGCCTCGGCGACAAGTTGGACGATCTGCGACAGCATGGTGTCGCGCCCGACCTTCTTCGCCTCGATCACCAGCGCGCCCGACTGGTTCATGGTGCCGCCGATGGCTTTGGAGCCGATTTGCTTGGTGACCGGCATCGACTCGCCGGTCACCATCGATTCATCGACAGCGCTGCGCCCTTCCAGAACTTCGCCATCGACGGGCACCTTCTCGCCGGGACGCACCCGCAGACGGTCGCCGACATGAACGGTGTCGAGTTGAACCTCTTCCTCAGTGCCGTCATCACGAATGATCCGGGCAGTCTTGGGGGCGAGGTCGAGCAGCGCCCGGATCGCGCCGCTGGTGCTCTCGCGCGCCCGCAGCTCCAGTACCTGTCCCAGCAGCACCAGCACGGTTATGACCGCCGCCGCCTCGAAATAGACCGCGACCGAGCCGTCGTGCTGGCGGAATGCATCCGGAAAAATGCTTGGCGCCAGGGTGGCGACGACGCTGTAAATCCACGCCGTCCCGGTGCCCATGGCGATCAGTGTGAACATGTTGAGGCTGCGGTTGACGAGCGACTGCCAGCCACGCTGGAAGAACGGCCAGCCCGCCCAGAGAACGACCGGCGTTGCAAGAATCAGTTGCAGCCAGTTCGAGACCTGCTGGCCGATGACGTGGGTCAGCCCGAACAGATGCCCGCCCATCTCGAGAATGAACACCGGGATCGCCAGAACAAGGCCGATCCAGAAGCGGCGCGTCATGTCGATCAGCTCGACATTGGGTTCGGCCTCAAGGCTGACCAGCACCGGCTCCAGCGCCATGCCGCAAATCGGGCATGATCCGGGGCCGACCTGCCTGATCTCGGGATGCATCGGGCAGGTATAGACCGTTCCCTCGGGAACAGGTTCTGCCTTCGCCGCCGCCGCTGCCGGATCAAGATAGCGTTCGGGCTCGGCCAGGAACTTCGCATGGCACCCGGCAGAGCAGAAGTAATAGGGCCGACCGGCATGCTCGGCCTTGTGCTGGGTCGTATGGGGATCGACCATCATGCCGCAAACCGGGTCCTTGACCTTGTGCGTGTCGTCCTGCGCGACGGCCGCGTGATCATGCGCATGACCTTGGGCGGAATGAGCGTGTCTCTTGTTCTGATGATCGTGTTCGGTCTTGCTGGCCATTTTCACGCCTCCTCGGCGTCTTATCCTAAGCTTGCGTTTCGCCTGTTCTGCGCCTTCCAACCGTTGGAAGGTCAAGAGGTGATCGAAATCCGGAATTCCTGCCCGTCAGTGATTGCGATGCATTTTTCCGACGCTGGTCCGTTCTGGCCCCGTCTGAGACTGCATGATGTCAATCTCGGCCGCAGAGTCCTCGCCATCGAGGCAGTATTCCTCGATCTGTAACGTCGAGAAGTAGATGTTGAAACGCTCGCGCAGGAGATTGTTTGCCTGTCGTAGCACCCGTTCGCCCTCCTGCCAGTCCCCAACGCAGATGTGGCTTGAGAATACATTGCGCCCGGATGTCAGACTCCAGGCATGGACGTGATGCACGTCGGTAACCCCTTCCAATTGTCGGATGGCCTCGATGGCGTCCTCCAGGTCGAGATCTTCGGGCGTGCCTTGCAGCAGGATGTGCAATGCCTCGCGCAGGATACCCCAGGATGCCCAGAGCAGCACCAGCCCGAAGGCCATGCCAAGCAGCGGGTCGATGGCCACAAAGCCCGTGAATCGGATAACCAGCGCCGAGACGATGATTAGGAGGCTGCCAACGAACGTCTGCAGAATGTGCCAGTACGCGCCCCGCATGTTCAGGTTGCCCTTCTGGCGTTCGTATATGAGCCAAAGCGCGGCAAGCTCGGTGGCGATGCCGCCCGCTGCGGCGATCAACATCGGCGTCGTGGCCAGTTCGACGGGCTCCATAAGACGCATCGCGCCCATCCACAGCACGTAAAGGGCCATGACGACGAGGAAGAGGCCGTTGAAGAGGGCTCCCAGGATCTCCGCCCGAATGTAGCCGAAAGTGCGCGCGGGGCTGGACTTCCGCTCTCCCAGACGCATGGCGACCAGCGCAATGAGAACGCCGCCCACGGCCGAGAAAGTGTGGAAGGCATCCGACATGACGGCGACCGAGCCCGTCCAGATGCCGATCCCGAGTTCCACGATGAAGTAAAGGCCGGTGAGCCAGCCCGAAATGACGAGCGCTTTGCGATCACCACTCGCGGGCATGTGGCCGGCATGGCCGCCGTGAGACATTGACATGGATTTCACCTCCTTGTTGCCACAAGAGGACGCCGGCAGCGGCGTCCTCTGACAGCACGCCGCCTATGCGTTGACCGTGAATTCGGTCATCATGCCTGTTTCAAGATGCGGCATGTGATGGCAATGCAGCATCCAGCGCGCGGCTTCTCCGGCATCGAGTGCCACGTCGACCATCGACATCGGCGGCACATACACCGTGTCCCGCCGCGCGCCCGTGACCGCACGTCCATTCAGCGCGACGACCTGGAACACATGCCCGTGCAGATGCATCGGGTGACCCATCATCGACATATTGTGGAAGGACAGCACGATCCGCTCGCCGCGCCTCGCGGTAACCGGGCGATGCTGGCCCCAGACGGCACCGTTGATCGTCCACACATAGGGCTGCATCGAGCCGCCCAGCATCACCATGTGGCTGCGGTCCACCGGCCGATCCGGCAAGGTTTCGGAGGCGATCAGGCGCGTCTCCTGCGCAAGGTCGGTGTCAAAGGCCGGTGCTTCCGTCTCTGCCAAAGCATCAATGTGCCGTATCTCGGCGCCCGGAGTGGCAAGGATCAGACCGGTGCGCTCCCGCGCGCCTTCTCGCAGCGCGAGGATCGGCCAGGCACCGTCCTCCGAAGGCAGATCGATCTCAAGGTCGAGCCGTTGGCCCATGGCCAGACCGAACCTCGTGCCAGAGAGCGGCTGAACGGCATGGCCATCAACCGCGACGAGCCGGGCCTGCGCTTCGCCGGTGTCGAGCCAGAACACAGTCGCCGCAGCGGCGTTGATAACCCGCAGGCGGATACGCCCGCCGCGCTCGACCTGCACCACTTCCGGGTCCGAGAGCGTGCGATCGTTGGCAAGATAGGCGTCCCAGTCGTAGTCGTTGAGGTCCATTGCCATGCCGTCCATGGACCCCATTCCCATCATGCCACCCATGGCGCCGTGGTCCATACCCGACATTCCGCTCGTACCTGCGCCGTGGCCACCGCCATGACCAGCCGCAGCACCATGGCCGGACTTGATCTCCGCCATCACCTCCTCGGGCGCCTTGAACGAGAGATCATGCAGAAACAGCACCACCTCCTGCCGGTCAGCCGCGACATCCTCGGCGCTCCGCACGATCAGTGGCGCGGCCAGAAGGCGCATCTCGTGCAGCGGAACATGCGCGTGCATCCAATAGGTGCCGGGCAGCGGTGCGAAGTCATAGGCGCGTGTCTCGCCGGGGGCGAGCATCGGCAAGGGCATGTCGGGCACGCCATCCTGCGCATTGGGCGGGATCTGGCCGTGCCAGTGGATCAGTGTGGCGGTGTCGAGTTCGTTCGTTAGATTCACCCGGAACGGCATGCCGGGATCGAGTGTCAGGCCCTGTCCGGATGGCCCTGCTAGGCCCCAGACAGTGGCGGCGCGTCCGTCGATGTCGAGCGTGCGGCTGGCGGCGCGAAGCGACAGCGGCGTGGCGTTCTGCGCTGCCGCCATCCGGGGCACATGAGCGTAGGCCAGCATGGCCGCGCCAGCGGCGAGAAAGCCGCGTCGTGAAAGGGTATTCATGGTCGTCTCCTCGGGACCGCAGTCCCGTTCCTCAAAGCTGTCGGAACGCCGCGGACCGAAGCCCGGGCGCGATCAGAGGAGACGGATCTTCGGAGGGCGTTCGTTCAGTCCAGGCGCCCGACCGGCAATGCTGGCATCAGGCGGCAGGACATAGGCGGTTGGCGTGTATTGGTTTCCAGAACCACCGCTCGGTGATACGAGAAAGATTGAAAAACCTGCACAAACCAGTTCACAGGTTCCCGCATCCATGTCTGCCGATCCGCAGTGTTCGCTGCTGCATGCAGGCTCGATGCCGGCCGCGGAGTCCATCATCTCGCTCACATGAACAGCCTGATCTGGCGTTATGCTCATGCGTGCAGCGTGCGCGGAGAGCACCATCGTCATGACGGCGACCGCGACTATGGCAAGCATGGAGACAACACGCGCAAACATACTGGAAAGATAGGCGCTGCTCACCGGAATGTCTATTGCAGATGGCGTCGCACCTCTGGCAACTCTTCTTGACCCTCTCGTGAGTTGCAATTCCTCGCTACTGAACATGCGCGCCATGCGAAAGAAGCTCCAAATTACTTTCTGGTCAGGGTCGCTCCTCGGAGGTGCGATCGTGGCAACATTGGCTGGATGGCATTACGCCCGTTCCGGGTCCACCGTTGCGACATCAGCGGAGGTGGTCGAGCAGGGCCGACAAGTCTATGCGGATCAATGCGCGTCTTGCCATGGCGCGAATCTGGAAGGGCAGCCGGACTGGCGCTCGCCGCTTCCCTCTGGTCGGTTGCCCGCACCGCCGCACGACGAGAGCGGCCACACCTGGCACCATGCCGATGAGGTGCTGTTCCGCATCGTCAAGGAGGGTACAGCCGCGATCGTCGGGGGGAGCTATGAGAGCGACATGCCTGGTTTTGCCGACTCCCTAAACGACGCCGAGATCCGGGCTGTCCTCGCTTTTATCAAGAGTACCTGGCCGGAACGAGAGCGCGGATACCAGGAGGAGGTTTCCCGCCGCCGCTGAGTTTCGGAGGCCGCCGCCTCCACATCGTTGATCCGCCGTCTGCGCGAGCAGTTATTGACCTGCGAAGTCGGCATTGGCCCCTCCCGTTTCTGGCTCATCCGGCCTTGGGTCGCACGCAACAGATGATGTCTTAATGAGGCCGCTGACATTTTTTCGGAGGCAGGGGAAGCTCGCCGATAGCCAGATAAGCTTGAGACAGCGGCTTGTGGGAAGATGCGGCGCCGAGCCCTCGTGCATCGATCAGTTCAAGGGCCTGCAAAAGCTTCTCGGCAACTTCCATGTCGCCGTCCGAACAGGCCCGTTTGAACAGATGCAGGATTTCGCCGGAAAGCGTCATGGCTATTGCTCCCTGGCGCCATTGTCGCTCAGTTTAGCCTGCGTCGACACAACGGGCCTTGTATGCTCGAACCTGTTCCCTGCCGCGCTGGAACGATGGCGGGTCCGCGTGGGGCTGGTTTCAGGGCCATCAGTCGCCGACAGCTCATCGATGATCGGACAGTCCGGCCGGGCATTGCCCCGGCAGTTCTCGGCCAGATGCTTGAGCGTCATGCTCATTTCCCTAAGTTCGCGCGCCTTCCGTTCAAGTTCCTCGACATGCTCCAGCGCCACACGCTTGACGTCCGCACTCGCCCGGCCTCGGTCTCGCCACAGGGCAAGCAGTTCCGTCATTTTCTCGACCGAGAAGCCGAGATCACGCGCGCGCCTGATAAAGCGCAACGTATGCACGTCCTTGTCGGAGTAATCCCGGTATCCGCTATCCGTTCGCGATGCTTCCGCGATCAATCCGATCGATTCGTAGTAACGGATCATCTTCGCCGAGACGCCCGATGCCGCCGCTGCTTTTCCGATGTTCATCGCTGGTTCCTTTCTTCGACTTATGTAGGCGCTTCCTCGGGCGTAAAAAATACGTCCGCATGTATGTCCTCGCCACGCAAGCCCAACTCGCGAAGCATGATGCCGGAAGCATCGATCATGGCAGGCGGTCCGGCCATATATGCCTTCCAGCCATCGAGGTCCTGCACGTCATTCACGATCGCATCCGTTACCAGACCAGTTCGGAAGTGATCGGATCGGCTCACTTCCGAAAGCACGGGTGTGAAGGTGAGATTGTCGTAGGCGCTCGCCAGAAAGCTGAAATGGTCGACGAGATAGAGATCGCGTTCCGTCCGTGCCCCGAAATAGAGATGGATCGGCTGCCGCAGGCCGCTTGCCAGCGCCGTTTCGACAATCGACTTGATCGGCGCCAGTCCCGACCCGCCGGCGACCGCCAGAATTGGGCCCGTATGCTGTTCGCGCAGAAACGAGCTGCCGAGAGGGCCGCGAACCGAAACCTCGTCACCGACCTTGAGCGACCTGGCGACGTGTTCGCTCGTCGCTCCGCCGGGCACATGCCTTATGTGGAATTCGAGACAGGATCGACCTGGCTGGTTCGCCATCGAATAGTCGCGCGCCGGAACGCCATCGAACGTCACCTGCGCATACTGGCCCGCCTTGAACGCGACGGCCTCTCCCGTTTCGACCTCCAGCCTGATTTGCCGGATGTCGTGGGTTGCGTCATCGATCGCGACGACCCGCGTCCGATAGGTGCGGACGGGAAGATCAAGCTGCTCTTCCTCCTCATCGAGCCATGCGACCGTGCAGTCCGTGAGCGGCTGCGCGCGGCATGCGAGGATCAATCCCTGAGCCCGTTCATCGTCCGTCAGGGAAAAGCGTGTGTGCGGCAGAAGATCGACCTCGCCGCTGACCAGTCGGGACTTGCAGGAGCCACAGCGACCCGAACGGCATCCATGAGGATATGCGATCCCTTCTTCGAGCGCTCTCTCCAGAATGGTTCGGCCATCCGGCACGTCGATGATGCGCCCCGCCTGCCGAATTTCGATTTGTCTTCCCATGACAATCTCCCTCAGGCGGTGCCCGATGACAGGGCTTCCGCCAGGCGAGGTTTCTGGTCGGCAAAGGTGCCGTAGAAGACCTGTTCATTGACGATCGTGATCGGGGCAACGCGCACGCCGGTCCGCGCTTTCGCCTCTTCGGCGATCTGCGGATCTGACAGGTCCCGCTCTTCGAATGAGACACCCTGATCTGCAAGCCATCGCTTGACGGCATGGCAATCGGGGCAGGTTGGTGTGGTATACAGCACCACCGACGGAGTTCCCGTATTGGTCATCACTTCATTCCTTTTCCAGCTGTGGCGAGCCTGCCGGAGCAGGCCCGCCTGTTCTCATTTCGCGGGCGCGAGTTCAGGCTGCGGGTGCCGGACTGCACCGCTTTCCGCCTGCGCGGGCGCGCGGAAGGTCTTGAGCCTCAGCGCGTTGCCGAGGACGAAGACGCTCGACAGGGCCATCGCGCCGGCGGCGAAGACCGGCGACAGCAGGATGCCGTAGGCCGGATAGAGCAGACCGGCGGCAACGGGGATCAGCGCCGTGTTGTAGGCAAAGGCCCAGAACAGGTTCTGCCGGATGTTGCCGATCGTTGCCTTGGACAGTGCGATGGCGTTCGGAACACCTTGCAGGCTGCCCGACATCAGCACCACGTCGGCCGCCTCGATGGCAATGTCCGTCCCCGTGCCGATGGCAAGGCCCACATCCGCTTCGGCCAGAGCCGGAGCGTCGTTGATGCCGTCGCCGACGAACGCCACCTTGCCATGCTGGGCCTTGAGGCGGCGTACCGCGTCGACCTTGCCGTCCGGCAGCACTTCCGCCACCACCTCGTCGATCCCCAGACGCTTGGCGATAGCCTCGGCCGTGCGCTTGTTGTCGCCGGTGATCATCGCGACCTTGAGTCCAAGATCGTGCAGCGCCTTGATCGCCGCAGGCGTGGTCTCCTTGATCGGATCGGCCACGGCAATGATCGCCGCAAGCTTGCCGTCGATCGCGGCGTAGAGCGGTGACTTGCCCTCATTGCCAAGACGTTCGGCGATCTTGGAGAAGGCTACTACGTCATGGCCGAGTTCGGCCATGTAGCGGTCTGCGCCGATCTCGACTTGGCTGCCGCCGCTCACGGCCTTGACGCCGAAACCCGTCACCGATTCGAAGTCCGACACGGCCGGCAGCGAGATGTTCTCCCCGGCAGCCGCATCCACGATCGCACGGGCGATCGGATGCTCCGACTTCGCCTCAACTGCCGCCACCAGACCGAGGACATCTGCCCGGTCGAAACCGATGGCCAGTTCCAGATCGGTGAGCGCGGGCTTGCCTTCCGTCAGCGTGCCCGTCTTGTCGACGGCGACGACCCTGGCGTCCTTGAGCAGTTGCAGCGCTTCGCCCTTGCGGAAAAGCACGCCCAGCTCGGCGCCGCGGCCGGTGCCAACCATGATCGAGGTCGGCGTCGCCAGGCCCATGGCGCACGGGCAGGCGATGATCAGCACGGCGACGGCATTGACCAGCGCAAATGTGAGTGCCGGTGACGGCCCGAACCAGAGCCAGGCAGCAAAGGTCAGGGCCGCTACGGCAAAGACCGCCGGCACGAACCACATTGTCACCTTGTCGACCAGCGCCTGGATCGGCAGCTTGGACCCCTGGGCTTCCTCGACCATGCGGATGATCTGCGACAGCACGGTGTTGCCGCCGACCGCCGTCGCACGGATGGCGAAGGCGCCCTTCTGGTTCACCGTTCCGGCCACGACCTCGCTGCCGTGCTTCTTGGAGACCGGGATCGGTTCGCCCGTGATCATCGATTCGTCGACATAGCTCTGGCCTTCGATGACCTCGCCGTCCACCGGGATACGATCGCCAGGACGAACCTCGACAATGTCTCCCGACAGCACGGACTCGATCGGCAATTCGACCGTCTTGTCGTCCCTGCGCACGCGCGCCATCTTGGCCTGAAGGCCGACGAGACGCTTGATCGCCTCAGAGGTGCGGCCCTTGGCACGGGCCTCAAGCAAACGGCCGAGCAGGATTAACGTCACGATGACGGCGGCGGCCTCGAAATAGACATTCACCGTTCCGGCAGGCAGGAAGCCGGGCGCGAAGGTTGCGACCAGCGAATAGCCATAGGCAGCCAGCGTACCGACCGCGACCAGGGAGTTCATGTCGGGGGCGAGCCGCCACAGGGCGGGCAGCCCCTTGTCATAGAAGCGGATACCCGGAACGAACAGGACGATGGTCGTCAAAACGAACTGGATGTACCAGTTCATCTGCATGCCGATGGTCGAAGCGATCAGGTCATGCATGCCCGGGACGACGTGCGAGCCCATCTCCAGGATAAAGACAGGCACCGTCAGCACCGCCGCGATGGTGAAATCCCGGGTCAGTTCACGACGTTCCGCTTCCTTCTTCTCGGCACGATCATCCGTCTCGCTTTGGCTGGTTCCTGCCGCCGTGGCGATCACCCTGGCGTCGTATCCCGCGCCCTCAATGGCAGCCACCAAAACCGCCGCATCGGCGCTGCCCTGGATCGTGGCCTTCTCAGTCGCGAGGTTGACGACGGCATTGGTGACGCCGGGTACGGCCTTGAGCGCCTTTTCGACGCGACCCACGCAGGATGCGCAGGTCATGCCCTCGATCGCCACTTCAAGCGTGGCTGCCGTCGGCGCGGAGAAGCTTGCCGCAACCTCATAGCCTACATCCTCCACGGCCTTGATGAGCGTGGAGGGATCGATCGCAGCGTTCGTGGTGATGGTCGCCTTTTCGGTCGCCAGATTGACGACCGCATTGGTGACGCCAGGCACGGCCTTGAGGGCTCTTTCGACACGACCTACGCAGGATGCACAGGTCATCCCCTCAATGGGGAGTGATATCGTTCCAGACAAGTCTGTTGCTCGAACGGGGGCATTCATAGCCGCCTCCTTTTTGTCCCGAAATTCCAGTTCGGACAGAAGATGGGGCTTCCAACCATGGGAAGGTCAAGGGGACAAAAAGAGAAAAATCGCTATTGACCTTCCCATGGTTGGAAGCCCCACATTCGGCAACGTGAGACCGAAACAAGGAGAATTCTCATGGAACTCAGAATCGAGAACATGACCTGCGGTGGCTGCGCAAAATCCGTCACCAAGGCGATCCAGTCAGTCGACCCCACCGCCAAGGTGGAAACGAATCCGGAGGCCCGGAAGGTCAATGTCGAGACGACCGCCACAGCGGGGGCTATTCAGCAGGTTCTCGAAGAAGCCGGCTATCCTGCAACTGTAAACTGATTAGGAGCTGCGTCATGAACAAGCTCACCCCGATCTTCATTGCCGGCGCGTTCGTCATTGCCGGCGGACTCGCCTACGCACAGTCCCAGATGGACGAGCAAGGCCAAGGAGCGACCATGAATCACGGTGAACATGCCGGACACGGTGCCGGCACGCCTTCGGATAACCCTGTCATTCGGGCCTACAGGCAAGTCAACGACAAGATGCACGCCGATATGGCGGTCGAGTTTACCGGCGACGCCGACGTGGATTTCATGCGCGGCATGATCCCGCATCACCAGGGCGCCATCGAGATGGCTCGTGTCGTTCTCGAACACGGATCAGACCCCGAGGTGCGAGCGCTCGCCGAAGAGGTCATCTCAGCCCAGGAGGCGGAAATCGCGCAGATGCAGGAATGGCTGGCCAAGCGTGGCCAATGACACGGTGAAGGGCGGATCAATTCCGCCCTTTTCCTTTGCCGGTCATCAGCACGATGATGGTTGCCACCGCGAAGGCGACAAGCGCTCCGTCGGTGCGCCTTCGATCAAGGCAAACAGCTTGTGTGGACGCCGAACGACCTCCGGTACCTCGTTTCGATAGTGGTGATGCGTCCGCTGCCTCGACCAGGGATAACAGCGTATCGGCCAGATCCCTGACCGCAAGCAGCCCGGCCCGAAGCTCGCCAACAGCGTTGATTACGTTTTCCGCTCTGATCTTCATGTCCATCTCCTTCGCTTGGCCCTCTAAGATGAGGGTTCCAACCGTTGGAAGGTCAACCCGACACAAATAAACTCAAGATGATGATGTTTCGGGAATCACAACGATGGAAGAGTTCCTGGCGAACGAAGGGAACCAAGCCCACGCTGAAGTGTTTGATATACCCATATAGGGTATCGGTAGCTCATGGATCAGAAGAATACCAAAGCTCTCCGCTCGAGGCTCAGTCGGATCGAAGGTCAGGTGCGCGGCGTCGGCCAGATGGTCACGGACGGCCGCTATTGCATCGACATCCTGCATCAGATCCACGCGATCAAGGCCGCGCTGGCCATCGTTGAAACCGAAATCCTGAAATCCCACGCCGCCTGCTGCGTCGAAGACGCGATTGCGTCCGGCGATGCCGCCGAGCAGCGCAAGAAGTTCAACGAGCTGGTCGAGATCTTCGCCAAGGCCAAGCTTTGAATCTGGAGGAAACCGCAATGGCTGCCGCCACCGCGAAACATGCCGAACTCCATCGAATGGTCATGACCGAACATACTTGTCCCTGGGGGCTCAAATCGCTCGACCTTCTGCAACGGGAGGGCTACCAGGTCGAGGACCACAAGCTGACGTCTCGCGCCGAGGTTGATGCTTTCAAGAAAAAGCACGGCGTCGACACCACACCGCAGACCTTCATTGGCGGCAAGCGCATCGGCGGCTACGACGATCTTCTCGCCTTCTTCGGCAAGGAGGTAAAGGACAACGACGCCACCACCTATACGCCGGTGATCGCACTGTTCGCGATGGCGGCGCTGATGGCGCTGGCGGCGAGTTGGGCCGCGTTCGGGAACCTTCTCACCATCGCGACGGCGGAATGGTTCATCGCCATTGCGATGTGCCTCCTTGCCCTACAAAAGCTCAAGGACGTGGAGGGCTTCGCCACCATGTTCCTGAACTACGATCTCCTGGCACAACGTTGGGTGCGTTATTCCTACATCTATCCATTCGGCGAAGCGCTGGCGGGCGTCCTGATGATGGCCGGCGCGCTCATGTGGCTGTCGATCCCCGTCGCGCTCTTCATCGGCACCATCGGAGCCATATCGGTCTTCAAGGCCGTCTATATCGACAAGCGCGAACTCAAATGCGCCTGCGTGGGCGGTGACAGCAATGTGCCGCTCGGCTTCGTCTCGCTGACGGAGAACCTGATGATGGTCGGAATGGCGATCTGGATGCTACTCAAGCCCATGGGTATCGGCCTCGGACATTAAGCGAAAACCAAGGAGCCACGAGATGACCCAATCGTCCCATACCGGCAAGCACGAACACGCCGACCACGGCGCAGGACGTCCCTATGTGATGTTCTGGATCAACATGGCGCTCGGTCTGATCGTTATGTACGTTGTCATGTTCTCAATGATCGACGGATTTCAAGACTTCCGAAACAATCTCAACATGTTCTACATGGCCGTGACCATGTGGGCGCCGATGGGCATCTTCATGCTGGCAACGATGCCCGGCATGTTTCCTCGACGGGGTTTGAATGTTGCTCTCTATGCCGTGTTCATCGTCCTGACAGTCGCCTCGTTCGCAGCCACACGCAGCCAAACCCTGATCGGTGACGGGCAGTTCATCGATTCGATGATCCCGCACCACTCGGGCGCGATCCTCATGTGTCGGGAAGCAGATCTGCGCGATGCTGAATTGCTGACGCTTTGCGAAGAAATCATCGCAGCCCAGCGCAGCGAGATCGAGAAGATGGAGACAATCAAGGCTCGCCTCGAACCTTAAGATCTGCGGCCTCGTTGTTCGCGCGTCAAGAACGAAGCCAGCGGGCGCGGGCAACGGAGCGACCCATAAATGGGCGTAGATACTGCTCTTTGAACCAAAGCGTCGAATACCCTAATACGTGCCATTGACAGACCGATTTCATACGGCCGAATAAGAGGCAAAAAATTCTTGACCTGTGCTTCAGGTGCGGCGTTCGATCTTGGGATCGAAACATGAGAATGTTGACGAACGTGCTCCTCTTCTATCGAGGGGCAGAAACCAAAGCAGAGCACCAATTGCCTTTGTTCATCTCGGGATGGACACCAGCTAAATAAATATGCTCCCCCTACGGCATCGATAATGTCCAAGTATTCTAGTCTTCAGGTCACAATCCATTGGGTCGTTGTCGCCATGATCATTGTCCAATGGTCGACTGCCGGCGCGATCCCGAGGACCCACAACCCACTTCTCCCGCCGGCGGAATGGGACCTTTTCCTGCATATGATCCATAACTACTGCGGCGTGGGCATCGGCGCACTGGTGCTCTTGCGCATGGTCCTTCGACTCCGGCAACGGCCTCGGATCAACCACTTTAGCGACTTTGCCGCAGCGACCATTCACTGGGGCCTTTACGCGAGCCTCGCAGCCCAGGCGGCAACTGGCGTGATCGTGGCCTATTTCTGGGCGCCTGCCGCATGGAGTCACAAAGCGCTCTGGAACGTGACACTTGTCCTTGTAGGTCTCCACGTTGCCGCCGCATTGTGGCATGGCGTCAGGTGCGATGGCGTAGTCGGCAGAATGCTGCCCGGCCGACGGATTGACCGCTAACCAAACGGCGCTCGATGGATCTCACTTGAGCCTGTGACCTTCGCTCTCAAGATATGGGGCGAGGCCAACGTTGACGGTGCTGGCGAGACAGCGGTTCTCCTTGAAAAAATACGATAACGAGCGTGAAAGCGTAAACGCATATTTCCCCAAACGATTCCAACTGCCGTTAGCCACCGAACCTTGGATATTTTTCGATTGACTACGCCGCTGCGCGAAACAGCAAGCAAAGATGGTTGCTGGCTCCCGCAACCATCTTTGCCGGCGTCCACTGCAAGTTTTGACCGACGGCTTCACACCCCATTTTCGACGTTCGAGTGACAGTTGCGACTTCCCGAAAGCCGACATTGCTTATCGTTGGTCCGAGCGCCAGCCTATTACTTCGACGTATACGTTCGAATCCCACCTGGTCCGCCAAACACCGCCGATTGCCGCACCAATTGATCTCTTATATCTTTATTTTCAGTGAGATAGACGTTTTTATTTGATTGGTCCACCTTGTATGGTTACCGCACACCCAGCCAGGATGGCGCTATCGGTATAGCCGATCGGATTCTTGCTACTTTCTGCCGCGAAGGCGGACGTAGTCGGGCCTGGCGGCTGGGTTGCGGCGGGGCATGGCGATGCCCGTGATAGTGACAGGCACGCGTCGCATGGCGACGGTCTGGCTACCGATCTTCACGACGCAGTCCATGTAGTGGGTGCCGCGGTAGGCCGAGCGTTCATTGGCCGTGAGGCCGAGCCCGGCAAAATGGCCAAGATCGTTCGTGTTCTCGGCCTCGCCGCCCTCATTGCGCACCATCCATGCGACGGAGCTGTTCGCTGGAAGCTGTCCCGGGTTCACGACCTCGAAATAGATGTCACAGTCCTTCGGTATCGGTCCGATCCGGTTCATGTCAGTGAACCGCCCGCCCTGCGGGTTGTTGCGAGAAACCGCCGTAACCCTGATCTCGGGCATCACCGACCTTACCGGCAGCCACCTTGCCATTTCGACCAGCGCCTGCTGCCCCTCCGGCATAGGAAACAGATGCTCGAACGCCTCCTGCCAGATGTCGGCCGCGGCGAAGTCGGTTTCCGCCTCGCAGGCGCGGCTGGCAACGTCCAGCAGGTCAGATAGCGCACGGGTGAAGACTTGCATCTGCTGCGAGGACATCCGGACCAGGTTTTCATCAGGATCAACGGGATTAGGTACTTGCCAATCGTCCTCAAGGCGCTCGGTGATATGTTCGACGAGATCGCGCATAGCTTCATCATCGGCCAGAAGTTGGCCCAAGTCCCGCGCCGCTTCCGCAATCAGGACGGTTAGAAGGATTGACGAAGGCCGGTCGGTTTCAGCGAATTTGAGGGCGACCCATGCCTTCAGATATCTGATCTGGCGTCGCACTTTGGCGCGCTCGATGTCATCGAACGAGTCGCGGAACCAGATATAGATGGCCTTCGGATCGCTGTCCTCCCAGCCATCACGGGTCGCAAGCGACCGCGCGTCCAAATCAGGTTCAAGATGATATGCAGGCACGTCGATATGGAAGTCGCCCTTGAACCGGATGCGCTCGCACCGGGGCTTGGACGGGGCGACCTCCAGAACGTCGTCCGGATTGTCCGCGGCATAGGCGACAAGACTGTCCCTGACGAAACCCTTCAGCGTTTGGGGATCGTGGTCTCCGTCGTCGCGCGAACCCTTCCACACATAATAGATGCCGAGGTCGATATCGAACTCTTCGCCAAGTCGGACAGGGCGCGTCTGCGTTCCGAACTTATATGAACCCTGAAGCCAGGTGCGGATCGAATAGCCGCTCCTTTCGCGCAGGTCGGTCGTGAGGTGATCGGCTAGGGCGTTCCAGCGTTCCTGCTGTTCCTCGAACTGCTCGCTAGATGGCGTAATCCGCCGATGCAGCGTCTGCTTCTCCTTGTCGTTCGAGCTGTAAAAAAGTGATGATGCGGAACCCATAAAATCATCCCTTCAATGTATCGAGATTGTAGAAAGCAGGTGCTGGGGCTTGCCCTGACATTATTTCCTTCAGGAGGGGTGCGTTAAGCGCGGTCTGGACAGTGGCTTGCGCCAGACCCTTGATGGTTTTCTGGGCATCAGGCGTTGCCACGTCGAGCGCCAGATGGCGCTCCTGTTCTTTCGACTGCACCGCGTCAAGCCGCAGGTAACGCTCGCCCAAACGGTGTCTCATCATAAAGTCGACGGAATGTTGCTGCGCAGCGATGATGACGCTGACAAGCCGCTGCTCGCGCATCCACCCGAAGGCGCCAAGCTCTCGGCCGTGCGCATGGGCAAAAGAAAACTGCGCGGTAGTCGTGCCGATACTCAGCAGCCGAACTTGGCCAGCCGGTCTCTTAAAGAAATGCTCGGCCTCATGTACGGCGAGCAAGTCGGGGGAGTTCGCGTAGAGCCCGCCGTCGGTGAACAGCGCGTCCCCGACTTCGGCGATAGGAAAGTAGGTGGGTGCCGCAGCGGTCGCCAAGGCGACATCGACGGCCTTCAGGTGCAGATCCCTGCGGAAATCCTCGTGATGCGGGGTCTTGAACATCTGCGGCCCGCCCTTAGTCAGGTTGACGGCCGGGACAATGACCGGATGTTTCAAATGACCAATGAGCGTATCGGCGCCCACGATACGGACGATGGTGTTCCTCAGGGCATCGGGTCGGTATTTCGGCTTCCACCAATAGCGGCACAGGTCAACAAGCGAGCCGGCAATACCTTGCGGCGCCGGACGGTCGGAAAAGATCGTCGTGCCGTCGTCCTCGAACGCTTTTTTGATGTTTTGGGCGGGTACTTCATTCGCCAGACCTAAGGCGATAATTCCGCCGACCGATGTGCCAGCGATCAGGTCAAAATGGCGGGCGATAGGGGCACCGTAGCTCTCTTCGAGTGCTGCGAGGACCGACGCCGTGTAAAGGCCGAGGTAGCCGCCGCCACTCAAGGAGAGGATCGTGAAGCGATCAGTTTGCGCGCTCATATCTGTTCTCCCCGTCCGGCGGCCGCTTCCTAATGCTTCTTGTCGCGCGGCGGGTTCGGGTCATGGCCAGGTGCAACCGTATCGGAATCCCGCCACTTTCCGTCACGCCCCTGAATCCGCACTTCGCCGCCTCCCGCCCTTTCCACGACCTGCTTGGCCGCCCGTTCGGCATCCGCCTGCCGCTCGTGGACGCTACTGGCCCGCTCCGCGCCAGCGCCTTTCACGGCCCAGCCCTTCGGATGCTTGACCACGTATCGATCGTTCTTCGACATCGCACTCTCCAATTGCGTTGACGGCGATTCCCTCATGGGATAAGAAAGTATACGGGCAGCGTTTCACTGTCAATATAGTTACTATACGGATCGGAGTGCGCATGTCGGCTGGTGGCCCAGAGCTGCGGTGGGGGGTGGAGCAACGGCTTGAATTCATTGAGTTCCGTCTCTTCTGGGAGGGCGGCATCAACCGATCAGACATCACCGGATTTTTCGGCGTATCGGTGCCGCAGGCGTCGAAGGACCTGACCCAGTACCAGGAGCTTGCGCCTGACAACGTGCGGTATGACCGCAGCGAGAAGCGCTACTTCGCGACCGAGTCGTTCCGCCCGCGCTTCCTGAAACCGGACGCGGATCGCTACCTTGCGCAGCTTCTGTTCGCGGCCGATCCCGCTCTCCATGGTGAGCGGACATGGCTGACCATTCCCCCGAGCGTGGATACCATGCCCGTGCCGCATCGCCGGGTGGACATCGCTGTCCTCCGCATGATCCTGACTGCGCTCCGGGGCCAAGCCTCGGTTGAGGTTCTCTACCAATCGATGAACGAGCAGCGGCCGGAGCCTGTTTGGCGGCGTATCAGCCCTCATGCCTTCGGCAGCGATGGCTTTCGCTGGCATGTCCGCGCCTTCTGTCACATCGACAACAGGTTCAAGGATTTCTTGCTCTCGCGATGCCTTGAGGCCCGATCGCTCGGGGAGTGCGGGGCGCGCGCCGAAGATGATAAGCAGTGGACAGATTTCTTCGACGTGAAGCTTTCGCCAAATCCGAAGATCGGCGAGAATCAACAAAAGATAATCGCGCAGGATTACGGCATGCGCGACGACAGTATCGCAATCCCCGTCAGGCGGGCGCTGCTTTACTATTTCCGAAAGCGGTTGCGTTTGGACGTGGCGGATGTTCTCGACGATCCGCATGAGACTCCCGTTGTCGTGACCAACCGTGCGGAATTTGATGCCGCCTTGGCTGAGGCGATGAAGTGAAACGGGGAGACGCCAGCTTGAAGAGCAAGAACAACATTGTGAGGTGGGGCAAATCATGCTGACCGGCGAAATCCGTAGCCAGATCGATAGCATTTGGAACGACTTCTGGGCAGGCGGGGTCGCCAATCCGCTCTCTGTCATCGAGCAGATGACCTATCTGCTATTCATCAAGCGTCTGGACGACCTGCACACCCTTGAAGAGCGCAAGAGCCAGACGCTCAAGATTCCGATGGAGCGCCGCATCTTCCCGGAGGGACGAGACGACAAGGGCCGGCCCTACGACGATCTTCGCTGGTCGCGATTCAAGAATTTCGAGCCACGCGAGATGATGGACGTGGTCGATGAGCACGTCTTCCCGTTCCTGCGCGCGCTCAACGGCAGTCAGTCCAGCTACGGCAAGCTGATGCGCGACGCCCGGCTTGGGTTCTCCAATCCGGCACTTCTGGCGAAAGTGGTTGAGAAGCTCGATCGCATCCCGATGGAGGATCGCGACACCAAGGGCGATGTCTACGAGTACATGCTCGCGAAGATCGCGAGCGCAGGCCAGAACGGCCAGTTCCGCACACCACGGCACATCATCAGGCTGATGGTCGAGATGACCGCACCGAAGCCGACCGACGTGATCTGTGACCCCGCCGCCGGCACCTGCGGCTTCCTTGTCGCCGCCGGTGAGTATCTTCGCGAGAAGCATCCCGAACTGATGCGCGACCCTGCATTGCGGAAGCATTTCCACGAGGGTCTGTTCCACGGCTTCGATTTCGACACGACGATGCTGCGCATCGGGGCGATGAACATGACGCTACACGGCGTTGAGAACCCGAATGTCAGCTATCGCGACAGCCTGGCCGAGGACCATGCCGAGGACGCGGGCGCCTATTCCTTGGTGCTGGCGAATCCTCCTTTCGCCGGATCGCTCGACTACGAGGCGACGGCCAAGGACCTCCAGAAAATTGTCAAAACGAGGAAGACGGAACTTCTATTCATCGCGCTCTTCCTGCGTCTCCTGAAAACGGGAGGAAGGGCGGCGGTGATTGTGCCTGACGGTGTCCTGTTTGGTTCGTCTGGTGCGCACAAGGACATCCGCCGCATGCTGGTCGAGGATCACAAGCTCGACGCGGTTATCAAGCTGCCCTCGGGCGTGTTCCGTCCTTACGCGGGCGTGTCCACCGCCATCATCCTCTTCACTAAGACGGGCGTCGGCGGCACCGAAAATGTCTGGTTCTATGACGTGGCTGCTGATGGTCTCAGCCTTGACGACAAGCGGGCCGAACTGCTGCCGCCCGAGAAGCAGGGGCCGACGCCCGCTCAGCCGCTGTCCGAGGCAGAGCACGACAAGAACAATCTGCCCGATATCTTGGCCCGGTGGCAGGATCTCGCAGCCGAGGCCGAGCGCCCCCACACTGCGCAGAGCTTCATGGTACCGGTGGAGGATATCCGGGCGACAGGGTCATGGGACCTGTCGCTGAACCGCTATAAGGAAGTGCAGCACGAAGAGGTCGTGCACCAATCCCCGAAGGAGATCATCGCAGAACTGCGTGCCATTGAGGCCGAGATCGCCAAAGGTCTGGATCGACTGGAGGGGATGTTGGCATGAAGCACGTCAGCATAGGGGAATTTGTTGAACGTGTTCAAACATGGAGCCCACAGAAGGAAGGAGGCAGTTCGTCCTTTCAATACATAGACATTGGCGCGGTCTCGCAGATCGAAAAGACGATCACAGAAGTTCCGACTGTTAGGGCCTCCGAGGCACCATCACGGGCTCGCCAAATAGTCAGAGCTGGAGACATCCTTGTGTCCACAGTCCGGCCAAACTTGAATGCCGTTGCTGTCGTCCCTGACGACCTTGATGGCGCGACCGCATCGACTGGCTTCACTGTTCTCAGGCCAAACGAACGCAAACTGTCTGGCAGCTTTCTTTTCCATTGGGTGCGATCGCCCGCGTTCATCGCCGAGATGACCAAGCTGGCCACCGGCCAGAGCTACCCCGCGGTCAGCGACAAAATCGTCAAGACGTCGAAAATCCTGTTCCTCCCCTTGGATCAACAGAAGCGGATCGCAGGGATTCTGGATCAGGCGGACGCGCTTCGCCGCTTTCGCACCAGCGCGCTAGACAAGCTGAACACCCTTGGTCAGGCAGTCTTCCATGAAACGTTTGGGGACCCGGCGAGCAATCCGAAAGGTTGGCCGATGGGCGTCATTGGCGATCTTCTAAAGGAAGCGAAATACGGTTCATCTGGTAAGGCAAACTCCGAAGGGCGCGGTTTGCCGATGTTGCGCATGGGCAATGTAACCTACGACGGACGCATCGACTTGTCCGACCTGAAACACGTTGAGCTGTCCGATAAGGAATTTGACAAGTACACGACACGCCCCGGCGACCTTCTTTTCAACCGAACCAACAGTAAGGAACTCGTCGGAAAGACTGCCGTGGTCACTCGGACGGAACCTATGGCAATTGCTGGTTATCTTGTCCGCGGGCGAGCGAATGCACGAGGAAACACCCACTATATTAGCGGCTATCTGAACTCGACCCACGGCAAAACAGTGCTCCGCAACATGTGCAAGAATATTGTGGGTATGGCCAACATCAATGCAACGGAGTTTCAATCCATTCCGATAGCGATTCCTCCCGTCGAACTTCAACGCTCTTACGCCGAAAAACTGGGGGCCCTCAGAGCTGAAGAGGCCCAATTTCAAGCATCCTTGGGAATTGCATCAACGCTATTCTCCTCCCTTCAACATCGAGCTTTTCGGGGCGAACTGTAGCTATGTCCAACGTGCCGATTCTCACAGATGCCCAGCTTGAGCAGGTTTCCCGCTTGCTGGGTGACTGTGCGACCGGTTCGGAGATCACCCGCGTCCTGAACAGCTTGGGGCTTGACGACGTTTCAGGAGAAAGCACTAAGTGGCGGCGCCTGTATGCCACGTTCCTCTACTATCAGCGGCAGGACCGGGCGGCCAGCAAGCTGATCGACTTCATCCGCACCTTCCTTGACCCATCCGGATTCGTGGGGCGCCCGGACGAGTTCGAGGCTTTGCGTCAGCAGCTGAACGCGGTCCTCGCGTTTGCCGGCTTGCAGTATGGCGAGGATGGAAAATTCCGGCGGGCAACGGCGGCGCAGACGATCGAGGAGGCCCGCCAGCGTGCCAAGACGCTGCAAGCCAAGTTCAGGGGGCGTCGCATCCATTCCGAGGTCGTCAAATACTGCAAGCCCGAGCTGCTACAGGATAACTATTTCCACGCCGTGTTCGAGGCTTCCAAGGGGCTCGCGCAAAGGATCAGGGAGTTGTCAGGTGCGGACGGCGACGGCGCGGCACTGGTCGATAAGGTGTTTTCCGTCGATCGGCCGCTGCTTGCAATCAACACGCTCCAGACGGAAACTGAACGGTCAGAACACAAGGGTTTTGCATCGCTCCTGAAGGGATGCTTTGCGGCAGTGCGAAACCCCTTGGCGCATGAGCCAAAGCTCCTTTGGAAAGGCGAAGATGACGCTGCTGATTACCTGTCGCTGATATCCCTTCTGCATCGGAAGCTGGACGACTGCGCAAGGACTGGCCTCGGGGGGACGCGATGAGGGGAGAGATTATCGGGGTCTGGTCGGAGACCTGGCGTGAAATCTGGTCGAAGCTGGCGAAACACCCGGACGCACCGGAGGACCTGTTTTGCGAACTTTACCGGGAACTCGTCGGGGCATTCGAAATCGTCCCCGATGTGACAACGCTTGCTGATATTGTTGATCAATCCGACCAGGCCCGTTCAGCGTTTCGCAAGACGAAGGCCACCGCCTTCCGGGGCGAGCTTGCGCTCCTGGAGTTCATGGAGCGAGCGCATGGCATCGCTGCCGACCTTGGTGGCGATCCACTTGCCAACCGTTACTTCCTGCTGATCGATGCCTTTCTCGAAAAGTACAGCTTGCGCTACGACTTGCGCCGCCCTTTCAGTCTCAATCCGACGCTGAGCGGCGTGTTCGCTCGGTTGAACCGCGACTTGAAGGAAGCGACCTACCGCGACGCCGATCTCCATCCGCTTATGGTCGACTTTGAAGAGGCTGTCCGGGATCTTCGCGCAGATCGCTCTCCGGGGCGGATAAAAACCTGCATCCAGAAACAGGTGAACTTGTTGGAGGCTATTGGTCAGCGCTGCCCTGGTGTCAATGCCAACACCCTTGGCCAGATTTGTGACCAGGTTGGCACATGGCCTCATAACAAGGTCAAGGATGCGATGAAGGAGATGTATCGCTTTGCATCTGATTATCCTGGCATCCGACATGGCGGAAATGCAGGCAATCGTATTCGAGAAATAGAAATGCGTGATCTTGTAAGCGTTACCGTATTGCTTGCTGGCTTCACACCATACCTGACCGATCTTCTTAATTCTGACAATATCTATCGGGGCGTGTAGGGGGTACGGAAATGAAGGCAACAGAAGCAGGGCTCCTCGCGTTTCTCAAGAAATCCCCGCAGTTCGTGATCCCGATCTACCAGAGGACCTATTCTTGGACCGAGCGTGAATGCCGCCAGCTCTGGGATGATATTATCCGAGCTGGAAGCGACGACGCGATATCCGTCCACTTCATCGGTTCCATCGTCTACATTGAGGCAGGTCTATCCCAAGTCTCCCACCAAGCCCCCCTGCTCGTCATAGACGGACAGCAACGTCTGACAACCGTCACACTCCTGCTCGCGGCGCTTGCCGAAGCGTTAGGCGACGCTGAACCGATTGATGGCTTCTCCGCCCGAAAGCTGCGCAACTATTACCTTCTGAACCCTGAAGAAGCCGGAGAACGGCACTACAAGCTTCTCCTGTCTCAGACCGACAAGGCGACACTCACGTCGATCGTTGGCCAGAATGAGCCCCCGGCCGAACGCTCACTTCGGGTCATGCAAAATCACGCGCTATTCAGGGATCTGATAGCGGCGCGTCGCGACAAGCTGGCGGCAGTCTGCAAGGGCCTCGCAAAGCTCGTGGTGGTCGATATCGCACTCAGCCGTGATCAGGACAATCCACAGCTCATTTTCGAGAGCATGAACTCCACGGGCCGCGAGCTCAGCCAGGCCGACCTTATCCGAAACTTTATCCTCATGGGGTTGGAGCCAACCCTTCAGACCCGCCTCTATGAGCAGTTTTGGCGACCGATGGAGGTCTCTTTCGGCCAAGAGGCCTACAACACGCATTTTGACAGCTTTATGCGTCATTACCTGACCGTGAAGACCGGGGAGATTCCGCGGCTCGATGACGTTTACGAAGCTTTCAAAGGGCATGCGCGGTCGCCGAAGGTGGCTGACGCCGGCGTCGAGGCGCTCGTAAAGGATATCCGGGACTTCGCACGGTACTATTGCGCCATGGCTTTGGGAGCGGAAAGCGACAACGCCCTGAAGACCGCATTCCACGACCTCCGGGAACTTAAGGTTGATGTCGCGTATCCATTCCTACTGGAACTGTATCAGGATTATTCAACCGGACTGCTGGCCAAAGATGAGTTCCTAGAGGCGGTGCGGTTGATCGAAGCCTATGTATTTAGGCGCGCAATCTGTGCAATACCGACAAATTCGCTTAACAAGACCTTTGCTACGTTCACGAAGGCATTGAAGAAGGATCGATATCTCGAAAGCATCAAGGCGCATTTCCTTCTAATGCCTTCTTATCGTCGCTTTCCGAGTGACGACGAGTTCAAGCGCGATATCCAGACCCGGGACCTGTATAACTTTCGTAGCCGCAGCTATTGGCTACGTCGATTCGAAAATCATGACCGGAAGGAGAGGGTTCCTGTCGACGAGTACACGATTGAGCATATCATGCCTCAGAGCGAGCAGCTGTCGAGCGCATGGAAGGTCGCACTTGGTGACGAGTGGGAGCGGGTTCATCAGACTTACCTGCATACTCTCGGCAACCTGACCCTCACAGGCTACAACTCTGAGTACAGCAATCGACCATTCAAGGAAAAGCGGGACATGCAAGGGGGCTTCAAGCAAAGCCCGCTTCGGGTCAACGTGGGCCTCGGTGAGCTGGAGGGATGGAACGAGGACACCATTCGGTCGCGCGCGTCACGGCTGGCGGCTCAGGCGTCAGACGTTTGGCGGGCACCGTTGATTGCGGCCGATGTTCTCGCCGCATACCAACCAGAAACCGTTAAAACCGCCGGATACTCCATCGACGACCATCCGCACCTTCTGAACTCGCCTACACGCGATTTGTTCGAAACGTTCCGTACTGAGGTGTTGAAGCTTGATCCTTGCGTGGGCGAAGAATTCCTGAAGCTATACGTCGCTTACAAGGCAGAGACGAACTTCGTTGACGTTGTCCCTCAAGCGAAACAACTGCGCCTTTCATTGAACATGGGCTTTGCTGAAATAAGCGATCCCCGTGGCATGTGCAAAGATGTCTCTGGCCTCGGCCGGTGGGGAAATGGCGACGTTGAAGTGCGTTTCAGCACACTGGACGAGCTTCCCTACATAATCGGCCTCGTTCGGCAATCCCTTGAGCGCCAGCTTGGAAACGGAGGCGATGTATGAGCCAATTCGCATTCCTTCAAGCTGAATTTTCCGAGGTGCACGAGCATGCCGTAAAGGCCGAAAGCTTGGCTCTTTCCGACCCGCGCAGCTCTTGTTTTTACGCCCGGCTGGCGCTGGAGGTGGCGGTCAAGTGGATGTATCGCCATGATCGCGCGCTTCGGTCGCCCTACGAGACGACACTATCCGCGCTGATCCACGAGCCGACCTTCCGGAAGCTTGTCGGTGACGCGCTCGTGGCCAAAGGGAAGGTGGTCAAAGACCTGGGCAACGCAGCGGTGCATGAAGCCAAGTCCGTTGCCCCCGCACGCGCCATCACTGCCGTTAGAGAGTTGTTCCATATCGCCTACTGGCTGGTGCGCACCTATGCGAAAGGCGCCAAGCCAGCCGCCACAGTCGAATTCTCGGCTGATGCGTTACCTCGCACCACTCAGGTGGAAGCGTCCACTCTCGGTAAGCTGAAGGAAATCGCGAAACGCTTCGATGAGACGGCTAGGGAACGAGACCGCGCTGAGCAGCTACGCCTGAAAAGCGACGGCGACCGATTGAAGCTGGAGACCGAGATCAAGCGGCTTCAGGACGAGATCGCCAAGATCAAGAAGGCCAACCAGGCTATCCCCGACGGGCACAACTACAACGAGGCGCAGACGCGGGATGCTTTCATCGACCTGCTGCTGGCGGAAGCTGGTTGGACCTTCACCAAGCCCGGTCACGATACCGAGTATCCCATCAGCGGCATGCCGAATGCCACAGGCGAGGGCTTCGTCGATTATGTGCTCTGGGGCGACGACGGCCGACCGCTCGGCTTGGTAGAGGCGAAACGCACTCGCCGGGATGCGCGGGAAGGGCAGCGTCAGGCTGAACTGTACGCCGACGCATTGGAGCGCCAGTTTGGACAGCGGCCGATCATCTTCTATTCCAACGGCTATGAGCATTGGATCTGGGATGACCACCGCTACCCGCCGCGCTCAATCCAAGGATTTCTCAAGAAGGATGAGCTGGAGCTTGCGATCCAACGGCGCGATACACGTAAGCCGCTTGCGCCGGAGGACATCAACTCAAAGATAGTCGAGCGCTACTACCAGACCCGTGCCATTCGCCGGGTTGCAGAGGCTTTCGAAAAGGACAATCTGCGCAAGGCGTTGTTGGTCATGGCGACTGGGTCCGGGAAGACGCGCACCGTCATCGCGCTGTCCGACCTGTTGATGCGCACCAACTGGACAAGACGTATCCTGTTCCTTGCTGATCGTGTGGCGCTGGTCAATCAGGCGGCCAGCGCTTTTAAGGCGTTCCTGCCTCAGGCCTCGCCCGTGAACCTGGTCACCGACAAGGCGGCCCATGGACGGGTCTATGTTTCGACCTACCCGACCATGATGGGGCTGATCGACGAGACGAAAAGCGGTGTAAGGCGCTTCGGGCCGGGGCATTTCGACCTGATCGTTATCGATGAGGCACATCGGTCGGTCTATCGGAAGTACAAGGCGATCTTCGACTACTTCGACAGCCTGCTCGTTGGGCTCACCGCAACGCCAAAGGATGAGGTGGACCGGGACACCTATGCGCTCTTCGATCTGGAGCGCGGTATCCCGACTGACGCCTATGGGTTGGACGAGGCCGTCAGTGACGGCTTCCTCGTGCCGCCCAAGGCGGTCTCCGTGCCGCTCAAGTTCCAGCGGGAGGGCATCAAATACGACGATCTCTCCGAAGAGGAAAAAGAGGCGTGGGACGCGCTCGAGTGGGATGAGGACGGTGCTATCCCCGATCGGGTTGAGGCGGCCGCCGTCAACAAGTGGCTGTTCAATGAGGATACCGTTGACAAGGTCCTTGAACACGTCATGACCCATGGTCTGAAGGTCGTCGACGGCGACCGGCTGGGGAAGACCATCATCTTTGCCAAGAACCACGATCACGCGCAGTTCATCGCTGAACGCTTCGATGCGAACTACCCGCATCTCCAAGGGCGTTTTGCCCGCGTCATCGACTTCAAGACCGAATACGCCCAGTCGCTCATTGACGATTTTTCGTCGGCGGACAAGGAGCCTCACATCGCCATCTCCGTAGACATGCTCGATACCGGCATCGACATCCCCGAGGTGGTCAACCTCGTCTTCTTCAAGATCGTTCGCTCGAAAACAAAGTTCTGGCAGATGATTGGGAGGGGAACGCGGCTGTGCCCTGACCTGTTCGGCATTGGTCAGCATAAGGAATATTTCTACGTTTTCGACTTCTGCCAGAACTTTGAGTTCTTCAACCAGAACCCCGACTTGTCCGAAGGATCATCTGGCGCTTCACTGAGCGAGCGCCTGTTTGCGGCGCGCGTCGAGCTGGTCGGCGAACTCGACAGGCACGGGTATCCGGACGGCGATGATCCGGCCGCGGTGCTGCGGCGCGATGTTGTCGCCCAGCTTCGTGCCGAGGTGGACGGCATGAACGTCGAGAACTTCATCGTTCGACCCAAGCGGCGGATCGTGGAGAAGTACAGGGCTGACGACGTTTGGTCGAAGCTGGGCCTGGATGAGCGCACCGAGCTCATTGACCACATCGCCGGGCTTCCGTCTGCCGTGGTCGATGACGACATTTCCGCCAAGCAGTTCGACTATCTCATGTTGCAAACTCAGCTGGCGGTACTGCGAGCGGAGAAGGCATTTGCTGGCTATAAGAAGCGCATTGTGGATTTGGCGGCGGCGCTTGAAGAACTCGGCAATGTTCCGATGGTCGCGGCCGAGATGGCGTTCATCCTAGAAATTCAGTCCGACGAGTTCTGGCAGGACGTGACGCCGCCGATGCTGGAAGCTATCCGCCGCCGTCTGCGGAGCCTTATCAAGCTCATCGAGCTGAAGAAGCGCCCACGCGTCTACACCGATTTCGAGGACGAAATCGGAGGCCCGACCGAGGTCGAGCTTAAAGGCGTCGCCGTCGGGACCGATATGCACCGTTTTCGCGTAAAAGCCAGACACTTCCTCAAGGAGCATGAGAACCATATTGCGATTCAAAAGGTTCGCCTAAATGAGCCCCTGACAGCGCAAGACCTGGCGGAGCTGGAGCGCATCTTTATCGAAGCCGCTGTCGCCGCTCCCGAGGACTTGGAGCGAGTCCGCAACGATGGTGGACTTGGGATTTTCGTTCGCTCTCTGGTCGGCCTCGACCGCGAGGCGGCAAAACACGCGTTCGATCAGTTCCAGTGCAAGCGAAAGCTGTCGGCCAACCAGATCGAATTCCTCAACATGGTGATTAATTACCTCACGGAGCGTGGCGTGATGGACCCACGGCTCCTGTATGAGAGTCCTTTCACCGATTTCGATGCGATGGGGGTGGAAGGTGTTTTCGATAATGTGGGTGTTTCTGAGCTTATCAGTATCTTGGAGGAGGTTCGGCAGCGTGCGGCTGCTTGACGTATAATCGGCTCTGATAGCTGAATGTGGTCGCGCTTCTATGCTTTCATGATGACCAAGCTGCCCTATGTGACTTGTTTCCGCGAGCGGCGAAGGAAGCGGTAAACTTCCGCCCGCCCGTCAGGCCGTTGCCGCAAAGAGTGCACCACCTTGACTCGGCGCATCCACTAGTTGGAATTGCCTCGCGAGTTCAGATATAAAAGGCAGAGTTGTGCTGGTACTGGTGTGTTTACCGGAACCTGCAACCATCTTTACCGACGGTGATCGCAAGTTATGATCGACGCCGATCCCCGCAACCATCTTTACTTGCTCGGGGCGCAAGTGAAGATTAGATCTTGCCCCCGCAACCAAATACCAAACTAAACACAAAACACAAAAACCCCGTCCACAAAACGGGGTTAAAACCATTAAAAAACACCCATATAATCACAAAAGAACAAAACAAGTACAAAACAAACGGGCAAAGCCGGCGAAAGCCACGTTCTGCAAGCAAAGGCGCGCACCGCCGGACCCCGGTCAGCCCTCATGCATCAGAGCCTCCCGGTGGACCAGCACCGGGACGGACTTGGCGGCGGG